>ERZ1023886.428-NODE-428-length-16541-cov-18.172389_pt1 | contig 16541 bp, 15 predicted proteins | sample MGYA00380395_ERZ1023886 | MGnify/ENA primary metagenome ERZ1023886 (study PRJEB33179, sample SAMN07449002) | human gut metagenome | biome: Human-gut; feature: Human associated habitat; material: Faeces | host: Homo sapiens | place: India: Bhopal | collected... | reverse complement strand
CACTTCTTGCTCTGGCAAGCGGCAAAGCCGAGCGGAGACAAGTGCACCCCCTGGAGATAGTATCCGTTAAATCCGTTGTTAAAAAAAGTGGCAGCAGTAATCCGTTAAATCCGTTGTTAAAAAAGTGGTAGCAGTAAATCCGTTAAATCCGTTGTTAAAAAAGTGGTAGCAGTAATCCGTTAAATCCGATAAATCCGTTGTTAATTCAACGAACCCATCCAGCGCACACTGGGAGATATGACAGATTTTTCGCAATAATTAAGTTTACTACGAATAATGTAATCCGTGAGAGCCGTGGATTCCGTAGGAGCCAACCAAGTAATAATATATAAATATGTATAGGACAATCAGGACAATAGCCATTGCGCTGTGCGCGCTGCTGACAGCGGCGTGCACCGACACCGACTACGAGTATGCGTCGGAGCGCTGCTCCTTCTTCTTCAACAACCAGGTGTATCAGGACGTGACGCTACAGAGCGCTCTCAACCCACTCTCGCCCGGCGTGTTCTGCAATGTCTACGAGGGCACGGAGAACGGCAGACGCTTCATCTACTTCGTGAGCAACCAGGGACTCAGCAGCAAGAAGGAGCCGGCTGGCGACGACGCACGACGCACATATACGCTCGGCCTGTACAACAAGAGCGGCATCATCGTGGGATACGGCAACCTCGGAACGCCCCCGACATTCTACGTCTACGACAGCCAATGCCCCAACTGCTACGCTGAGACGCAGACCATGGGCAACCGACTGAGGATGAACGACCGAGGCATGGCGGTATGCCCCACATGCAAACGAGAGTACGACCTGAACAACCGTGGCGTGACTGCCAACGGCAAAAAGCTGCTGCGCTATCGCGGCAGCGCCACAGGACCACTGGGAGTGCTCGTTGTGAACAATTAGGAGTTTTGAATTTTGAGTTTTGAATTTTGAATTGTCGGCTACGCCGATGAGGAGTTATTCAATTTTGAGTTTTGAGTTTTGAGTTTTGAATTGTCGGCTTCGCCGATGAGGAATTGTTCAATTAGGAATTTTGAGTTTTGAGTTCTCCAAGGCTTAGAAAGGCTTAGAGAGGCTTAGCAAGGCTTAGAAAACAGGAAGAGAGGCTTAGTAAGGCCTTAACAACACGCCCCAAACAGCCAAAAAGCAGCGAAATAATGCACAGATACGGGGTATTTGTGCAGCGAAAAAGCCTTTTTATTAGAAAATATTTGTCTATTTGACAAAAAATTTGTTCCTTTGCATCCGCATTAAATTAGAAATCAATATTATAAACAATTTAAAACATTAAAATTATGTCAGAAATCGAATCAAAAGTAAAGGCTATCATCGTTGACAAGCTCGGTGTAGACGAAGCAGACGTTAAGCCAGAAGCAAGCTTCACAAACGACCTCGGTGCAGACTCTCTCGACACAGTAGAGCTCATCATGGAGTTCGAGAAGGAGTTTGGCGTAAACATCCCTGACGATCAGGCAGAGAAGATCTCTACTGTTGGCGACGCTATCGCTTACATCGAGAACGCAAAATAAATAAACCTTATGGTTTATAGTTTATGGTGTGCACAACCCCATAGCAATCACTCATTGTTATAATTCCATTGTGCACCATAAACCATAAACCATTTTTTTTTGACATTTTTCAGTTACATGGAATTAAAAAGAGTAGTAGTAACAGGTCTTGGCGCGGTGACTCCGTTGGGTAACAATCCAGAAGAAACATGGAAGAACCTCCTGAACGGCGTAAGTGGCGCAGCACCTATTACATTGTTTGACGCTTCTTCGTTCAAGACACAATTCGCTTGCGAAGTGAAGGACCTTAAGGTCAACGACTACATCGACCGCAAGGAAGCACGCAAGATGGACCGCTACGCACAGCTCGCTATCATCGCAGCAAAGCAGGCGGTGCAGGACAGCGGCATGAACCTCGACGAGGAGGATAAGAACCGCATCGGCGTCATCTACGGCGTGGGCATCGGTGGCATCAAGACCTTTGAGGAAGAGGTGGGCTACTGGGCAACACACCAGGAGAACGGCCCGAAATTCAACCCCTTCTTCATTCCGAAGATGATTGCCGACATAGCAGCCGGACACATATCTATTATGTACGGCTTCCACGGCCCCAACTTCGCCACTACATCGGCTTGCGCTTCTTCGACAAACGCTCTCGCCGACGCGTTCAACCTCATCCGCTTGGGCAAGGCTAACGTGATTGTAAGCGGCGGTGCAGAGGCAGCCATCACAGCGTCTGGCGTAGGCGGATTCAACGCTATGCACGCCCTCTCTACACGCAACGACGACCCAGAGCACGCTTCACGCCCGTTCAGCGCATCGCGCGACGGATTCATCATGGGCGAAGGCGCCGGCTGCCTCATACTCGAGGAGCTGGAGCACGCCAAGGCACGCGGAGCGAAGATATACGCAGAGATGGTGGGCGAAGGCATGTCTGCCGACGCTTATCACATCACAGCATCACACCCGGAAGGACTCGGCGCCTGCCTCGTAATGCAGAACGCACTCGAGGACGCTGGCATGAAGCCGGAGGACATCGACTACATCAACGTACACGGCACATCGACACCGGTGGGCGACATCTCTGAGGCTAAGGCCATCAAGCAGGTGTTCGGCGAAGCTGCATACAAACTCAATATCAGCTCAACAAAATCAATGACTGGTCACCTCCTCGGTGCTGCCGGAGCTGTAGAGGCACTCGCATCAGTGCTCGCAGTGAAGAACGACATCGTACCGCCGACTATCAACCACGTCGAGGGTGACGAGGATCCGGAAATCGACTACACGCTCAACTACACCTTCAACAAGGCACAGAAGCGCGAGGTACGTGCGGCACTGAGCAACACGTTCGGTTTCGGTGGTCACAACGCATGTGTAATATTCAAGAAATATGCTGAGTAATCTCATCGACAGAATGAAGCTCCCTTTCCGCAAGGACAAGGAGCTTTATTTGTCTTTACGCAAAATCATCGGATTCTACCCGCACGACATAAGCTACTACAAGCTCGCACTGATGCACAAGAGCATGTACAAGCGCAACGCAAAGGGTAAACCCGTGAACAACGAACGACTGGAGTTCCTCGGCGACGCCGTGCTCGACGCCACCGTGGGCGACATCGTATACCGCCACTTCCCCGGAAAACGCGAGGGCTTCCTCACCAACACTCGATCGAAGCTCGTGCAGCGCGACACGCTGAACAGACTGGCGCAGGAGATGGGCATCAACCAGCTCATTCTCTCAAGCGGACGGTCGCAGTCGCACAACTCATATATGGGAGGCAACGCCTTCGAGGCGCTCGTCGGAGCCATCTACCTCGACAGAGGATACGACGCCTGCATGGAGTTCATGCGCAAACGAATACTGGCACAAATGATAAACATCGACAAGGTTGCTTATAAGGAGGTGAACTTCAAGAGCAAGCTCATCGAATGGAGCCAGAAGAACCGTGTGCGCATCGACTTCAAGTCGATTCTCGAAGAGAAGGACAAGACCGGCTCGCCCGTGTTCGTCTACCGTGTGACGCTCGAAGGCGTGGAGGGATGCGAAGGAAAGGGCTATAGCAAGAAGGAAAGCCAGCAGCTGGCGTCGAAACTGACGCTGGAGAAGCTGCGCCGCGAACCGCAATTCATCGACCTGGTGTTCGCAGCAAAGACCGACCGCACGAAGATGGAGGAGGAACCGGTGGAGAACGTGCCCTCAACAGAACAGCCCGACGACTTCATCGTGGTGAGCTCGGGAATGGAGGGAGAAGGGGTTTGTAATGAGGATGGCGAGGCTGGCTGTTCTAGCTCTTCTAGAGAAACTATCTCTCCTAGAGAAACTAGCGGTTCTAGTAAACCTAGTACTTCTAGCAAGCCTAGCTCTCCTAGCAAGCCCAGCTCTCCCAGTAAGCCCAGCTCTCCTAAAGACTCCAAGGCTAAGCGCAGCCGCCGCTCGCCAATGTACCGCAAGGACGAGGCAGCAGCCGAAGCTCTCGACACCGCTTCTGCGAAGACAGCAGCGCCTGCAAAGACAGAAGCAGCGCCCGTTTCTTCGGGCCTCACCCCCGCCGACCTCGACCTCTCTGACGAAGACTTCGACCTCAGCCATATCTCGGCGAGAGAACAGAGCCGCGAGGAGATAATCGCTGCTGCAGAAGCCGCAGCGTTCGGAGAAGAATAAAACGTTATTATCCGTAGGAGAAGGGTGTGCAAAACTCGCAAGCAGTACGCCCCGAAGGGGCAGAAGCACATAGCCCAGGGCAGCGCCCTGGGTTAAAAGACGCACACGACCCATACGCCCTGCAAGGGCAAAAGCCTAATTATTAAGGTGTTGCCCTTGCAGGGCGCATTGTTTATTATATACACTATTATACCCAGGGCGCTGCCCTGGGCTATGTGATTATTGGGCTTTCTTGCTCTGGCAAGCGGCAAAGCCGAGCGCAGCCCGCATAGTATTAGGCAAGCCCCTTTAGTAAATATTGAAATAAAACACTGAATAACAAAGCAATATAAGGGCGAATAATTGTTTACCGGACAGCAATATATAATTATAAGAATGTTAGCACGATTGCTTGCTGCGGAGGCCAGAGACCTCCGCTACGGATAAACACACATCTCACCACCTCAACACCTCAACATCACAACACCTATCACCACCTCACCACAACAACAACTACAACATCTATCACCACCTCAACATAACAACATCTATCACCACCTCAACATCTCACCATAACAACATCTATCGCCACCTCATTCTACCTTTTTTATACAAAATTAACCCTTGTAATGCACACGCAACAAGGTTTTTATTTAATTTTGCAACAAAATACTTACGACTATGAAGAAATTATTACTTGCAACATTGCTTTTGCTCGGTATCGTAACTACCGCAAGCGCACAGCTGCCGAAGGTGATGCTTAAGAGCATCGACGGCAAGTCAGTGTCTACAGACACACTCTCAAACAACGGCAAACCGTTCATCATCGACTTCTTTGCAACATGGTGCAAGCCCTGCAACCGCGAGCTCACCGCCATCAGCGAGGTGTACGATGAGTGGCAGGAAGAGACTGGCGTGAAGGTTATCGCCGTGTCTATCGACCAGGCACAGAACAGCAACAAGGTGAAGCCGCTCGTAGACAACCACGGCTGGCAGTATGAGGTTCTGCTCGACCCGAACAGCGACTTCAAGCGCGCGCTCGGCATACAGACCATCCCGTACGTTATCGTTTGCGACGGCAACGGCAAGATCGTGTCTAAGCACAACGGATATACCGAGGGTGCTGAGGAAGAGCTTATCGAGGAAGTACGCAAGCTTGTGAACAAGTAAACGAGTTGACATGTTGACATGTTAGCAGTTATCACTCCCACCAACAACCCTAACAACATTAATATGAACAAGAAGCTTACGCTCGCTCTCGCTGCCCTCAGTCTGTCGGCAGCCACAGCGAGCGCACAGACAATAAAGGTCGCTAAGGACTACGACGTACAGATTACGGGTAGCTTGCAGACCGACTTCCTCGTTCCGCAGGAAGACAACAAGATCGGTACGGGAACCTACGACGACAAGGTGCTGAACAACACCTACGCTGAGGTTCACGCCCTCTCGAAGTACGTAGACGCCGGTGTGCGTCTTGAATATCTCGACCATCCGCTCCCAGGCTTTGACAAGGACTTCAAAGGCTGGGGTGTGCCGTTTTATTACATCAAGGGCAAGATGAAGAACGCCGAGCTCACACTCGGTAACTTCTACGAGCAGTTCGGCTCGGGCTTCATCCTCCGCACATACGAGGAGCGCTCGCTGGGCATCGACAACTCGCTGCTCGGCGGTCGCGTCATGGTGCGTCCGTTCAAGGGCGTGCAGGCAAAGGCTGTAGTAGGCACACAGCGCCGCTATTGGGACACACAGTCGCTCATAGCAGGTGCCGACCTCGAGCTCAGCGTGTCTGAATGGTCGCAGAAGATGCAGCAGTCGGGTACTAACCTCACACTCGGCGCATCGTGGGTGGTAAACCACCAGCACCAGAAGGAGGACATCTACGCCGACGCCACACACAAGCTGCGCTTCGTAGAGAACACCAACGCCTTCGACGTGCGTGCCAACCTGCAGAAGGGCGGATTCAGCATCCTCGGCGAATACGCACAGAAGACCGAAGACCCGACGTTCGACAAGAACTTCCCGTATATCTACCGCAAGGGCTACGTGACGATGCTCTCTACATCCTACTCGCAGCGCGGCATGAGTATCCTCTTGCAGGCAAAGCGTTCGGACAACATGAACTTCCGCTCACGCCGCACAGAGAGCGGCACAGCCGGCTTCATCAACCACCTGCCGGCGTTCGCCATGCAGCAGACATACGCTTTGGCTTCGCTCTATCCTTACGCCACACAGCCTAACGGCGAATGGGCTTACCAGGCAGAGCTCGGCTACAAGTTCAACCGCAAGACATTCCTCGGCGGCAAGTACGGCACAAGCGTGAAGCTCAACTTCTCGCACATCCGTGCCATCGAGAAGAACGTACACAACGGCGGCACACCGGGCACAGACGGCTACGGTTCGCCTTTCTGGAAGAGCGGCGAGAAGTACTACCAGGACATCAACGTGCAGATTGAGAAGAAGCTCACCAAGGACTTCAAGCTCAACCTCATGTACATGAACCAGTACTACAACAAGACCGTCGTTGAGGGCGAGGGCGGCATGATTCACTCTGATATCTTCGTGGCAGAAGGCAAGTACCGCTTCAACAAGAAGATTACGCTGCGCGGCGAGGCTCAGTATCTGAGCACAAAGGACGACCAGGGCGACTGGTGGTTCGGCTTGCTCGAGCTTTCTGTGCTGCCCAACTTCATGTTCACCATCAGCGACCAGTACAACGGTGCGGAGCACTACTATACATCTACCGGCTCCATCGACGAGACAAAGGGCACACATGCCGAGCACTATATCAATGGTTCTGTCACCTTCACTCACGGTGCACACCGTCTGCAGGTTGGCTACGGCAAGACACGTGCAGGCTACAACTGCTCGGGTGGCGTATGCCGCTACGTACCAGCAAGCAAGGGTGTAACAGTATCTTACAATTATAACTTCTAAAGCCACTATTATGAAACTGAAGAATATATTGTTAGGCGCAGCAAGCGCCATCGCCATTTTCGCAACAGTGGCATGTCAGGAAGTAGACCCCAACGACCGACTCATCTATGTGAAGCCGGCTGAGGTGGGACGCGCAGTGCTCATCGAGGACTACACCGGTCAGGAGTGTATCAACTGCCCTAACGGCACAAACGCCATCAACAATATCGTTGAGACTTACGGCGAGAAGAACGTTATCGCAGTGGGCATACACAGCGGTCCGCTCGCATCAAAGGGCAAGACCTCGTTGGCAACCGAAATAGGCGATGAGTACTACAAGCACTGGGACAGCCAGAGCAAACTCGGACAGCCGTGGGCGCTCTTCAACCGCGCCACAGCTCCTAACCAGGACTATAACACATGGGCAAAATACGTAGGTGTGCTCATCTCGAAGAAGGCTACGCTCTCGCTCAGCGTCAACAACGTTTACGATGCCGCTTCGCGCAAGCTCACCATCGACGTAAAGGCTTTCGGCACCGACGGCACAACAACAGGCAAGCTGCAGGTGTGGCTCATTGAGGACGGTATCGTAGCTAAACAGAAGATGCCCAATGGCAAAATCAACAGAGAGTATGTACACAACCACGTATTCCGCGATGTTGCCAACGGCACTTGGGGCGAGGACGTAACCGTGAACGAGGGCGAGACCACAGAAAAGCAGTACGACTACACGCTGCCTGAGAAGTGGAACGCTGAGAAGGTATCGGTAGTGGCTTTTGTTTACGACAACAACGAGGTACAGCAGGTTACTAAGAAGGCTGTCTTCGCAGAAACCGCTGCCGAATAGCATTTTTTGAGACTGTGTGCATGCGTCGGTCGCACACACTGTCTCATACTTCTTTCAATACAGTATTACCCCTAAACGCTAATTTTAAAACAGAATCATATGAAGAAAATCTTTACACTTTGTGTTGCTCTTTTCGCTGCAGTGTCAATGTTTGCGCAGGAGACTAAGGGCATGTTTGAATTCGCTACAGCAGACGGTACAGTTGTACCAAGCGGATCAGTTATAACAAAATCGGACGTCGAAGACTTTACAGATCCAGAAGAAGGAGAAGACGACATGCAGATCCCGACAGGTCTGTGGATCAAACCCATAAAGACTGTATTGAACGGAGAGAAGCTCGCAGTAAAGCTGCGTGTTGACGTAGAAAATATTGACCACGGCAGCATCGCCTTCTGTCTGCTTGGCAACTGTAGCAGCGCAAAGGATAAAGGAACATACGAATCTAACGGTGGTTTCGTAGACAAGCTTGACGACCTTCAGACCGAATGGAAGATAGTCGACGAAGAAACCCATAAGGCAAAGTACGGTGAGGCAAAAGCCAAGCTCACATTGGTAGTTTGCCGCAAGAAATCTCTGGGCAAGGACGATTTCGGCGTAGAGCATTTCGAATACAAGAATGTTGGCGAAAGCTCAACCGTAACAGTGCACTTCATTTACAACGAGAAGTCTACCGGCATCAACGGCATCAGCAACGCAGACGCTACGGTAGTGGCACGCTACGCAGCCGACGGCACACGCCTCTCAGCTCCACAGAAGGGCTTGAACATCGTGAAGCTCTCTAACGGCAAGACCATGAAATACATTAAATAAAAGAATAAGTTTTAACAATTCAGAAAGGATTAAAATCATGAAAAAATTCCTGCTTTCTGCTTTTGCGATGCTGTTGGCTCTCACAGCCGGCGCGCAGAACTTCACAGTAGAAAAGTCACCGAACACGCTGGGCGTTCAGGCACCGGCTTTCGGCGCATTCAAGGCTCCTGCGAAGGCTAACCTCGCTGCCAACCAGCGCCTCATAGGCTACTATGACGACGTAGAAACTTGTGACGGATACGTAGGTTTAACAGGCCTCACTGGCGACAACAAGGTAGCCATGCAGCTCACAGCAGACGACCTCGCTCCCTACTACGGCAAGAAGATTGCCGGCGTACGCTTTAATCTGGCTCAGGGCGAAACATCTACCGGTGTATTCGTACAGAACCTGACACTTTCAAACGGCCAGATTACTGACATCAAAGACCTTGTAAGTTCTGACGAGAGCGTTACTTCTGCAGCAGGCGCAGAAAACACAGGTGAATGGCATGAGGTAATGTTTGACAACAAAATAGAGTTAAGTTCGTCTTTCGAGGGCTTATTCGTTGGCTACTGCTACACCCAGACTGCAAGCAACTATCCTATCGGCGTAAAAAAGAATGCTGACGGTGCGTTTTTCATATACGGTAAGGCAAATGGTAAAGGCGCAGATTGGTATTCGGTAGATAACAACGGCACCGCACTTTCTATCCAGCTCATCGTAGAGGGCGACTTCGCACCTAACTCTGTACAGCCTCTCGACTTAGGCACTATCAAGGTTGGATTGGGCAAGACAAAGAACGTTAAGGTAACTTTGAAAAACTTCGGTTCTAAGCTTAGCAACATCGACTATACCATCGCTCTCAACGGCAAGGCAGGCGCTGAGCAGCACCTCGATTTCGGCAAGGACTTCGGCGTAGGCGGCAAGCACACGGTAGAGATTCCGTTCGCAGCAGCTCCTACAACTGGCGAAGTTCCCGTAACACTGACCATAACAAAGGTAAACGGCGAGAAGAACGCAAGCACTTCAAACAGCGCTTCTGGCACATTGATTACTCTTCGTAAGGCTTTAAAGAAGGTGACTGTAGTGGAGGAGAACACTGGAACAAATTGCCCTTGGTGCTCACGTGGTCATGTTGCAATGGAGAAAATGAGAAAGCTTTACGGCGATCAGTTCGTCGGTATCGCTTGGCACTACTTCGAAAATGGTGACCCGATGTACTTTACCAACTATAGCGTACCTGGACTTAGCAATGGTGCTGCTCCGCAGGCTGTGATAAATCGTAGTTCAAGTGCAATGGACCCGTACTTCGACGCTGTCACAGCTGTAGCTACAACACTCGACGACTTACCAGTTGTTGATGTAAAGGTAACAGGTACATTCGCAGAGGAAGACACTAAGGTGAATGCAAAGGCTTCTGTAGAGTCATTGGTATCTGGCGACTACAATATCGTATATGCTCTTGTAGCTGACGGACTCACTGGTACAACAAACAAATGGAAGCAGAAGAATGCATATTCAAAGATATATGCAGGAAACAATGGCAATCATTTCAACAGTAAGTCGGAATTACCGGAAGACCTTCAGCCGTTGTGGGATGCTGGCAGCACATACTTTGCAACATTCAACGATGTACTTATCGCAAGCTCTTACGTAAGCAAGACTAACAAGGCAACTCTGCCTACACTCGTTGAGGATGGTGTTGTAAGCTCTGAGTACACATTGTCAATGCCGAAAAGCACAAAGATTAAGTCTGCCATCAAGCTTGACAAGGTTTACGTTGTTGCTATGGTTCTTGACAAGAAGGGCGCTATCATCAACGCTGCCAAGTCTTTGGTTACTAACTCAACCGGCATCGAGAACGTAAACAACAGCTCTGAGGCTACCGTTGTGGCTCGCTACAACGTGAACGGTGTTCAGATTGCAGCTCCGGTTAAGGGCATCAACATCGTTAAGATGTCTGACGGCACAACACGCAAGGTGCTCGTTAAGTAATCGGCGAAGCAGTTATAAAGCAACAGAACAGCTTATATAAATGAATATTAAGGCGTTGCCCTCAGCGGGCAGCGCCTTTTTTGTTGCATTTGTTTTGTAGAGTCAGCAGTTTGCAGTAACTTTGCAGAAAGAATCATTAGGGGGCACTTTAGGGGGTGCACTTGTCTCAAGTGCACCAACAGAGCAAGAAGTACACCAGTAAAGCTGCGTTGGTGCACTTCTTGCTCTGGCAAGCGGCAAAGCCGAGCGGAGACAAGTGCACCCCCTGAGAGGCACCAACAGAGCAAGAAGTACACCAACAGAGCTACGTTGGTGCACTTGAGACAAGTGCACCCCCTGAGAGGCACTAACAGAGCAAGAAGTGCGCCAACAGAGTTACGTTGGTGCACTTGAGACAAGTACACCCCCTGAAGACGCCCCCTAAAGGCACCCCCTGAAGGTAGCTAATAAACTCTAAAACAAATTACACAGAAATACAATGGAATGGATTGACAGTCTTTTCACCATACACTCAGCAGTACAGACGCTGGTAGTGCTGGCGCTGATCATCAGCGTGGGCATGGCGCTGGGCAAGTTGCGCATCCGCGGCATCTCGCTCGGTGTGGCGTTCGTGTTCTTCATGGGCATCGTGGCGGGCAGCCTCCACTTCACTGCCGACGAGCAGATGATCAGCTTCGCCGAGACCTTCGGCCTCTCGCTCTTCGTCTACGCCCTGGGTCTGCACGTAGGTCCTAACTTCATAGGCATGATGCGCCACGACGGTGCGTCGCTCAACGGCTGGGGCTTGGGCGTCATAGTGCTCGGCACCGTGATGGCGCTCTCGCTGTGCCTCGTGCTGCCTATCAGCATCCCCGACATGGTGGGCATCCTCTGCGGTGCTACTACCAATACGCCGGCGCTCGGTGCGGCTCAGCAGGCGCTTGCCACACAGCATATATCGAGCAGCGGCGCCGCATTGGGCTGTGCCGTGACCTATCCGCTGGGCGTAGTGGGCGTCATCTTCGCCATGATACTGCTGCGCAAGTTCCTCGTGCGCAAGGAAGACCTTGAACGCTGCCAAAGCTCTGACGACGACAGCACATACGTCGGACAGTTCATCTGCGTCAACCCCGCCATCTCTGACAAGACGATAGCGCAGATATCGCAGTCGACCCACCGCCACTTCATCATCTCGCGCATCTGGCGCAACGGAAAGGTTATTGTTCCGATGGCACAGACCGTGATGCAGCACGGCGACAACGTGCTCGTGGTGACCAACCGCGACGAGGTGGCTGCCATGAACATCCTCTTCGGCGAGCATGTGAAGAAAGACTGGAACCGCGACAAGATAGACTGGAACGCCATCGACTCGTCGGTGGAGAGCCGCGTGATAGTGATGACGCGCAGCCGTCTGAACGGCAGAACGCTCGGCTCGCTGCACATGCGCGAGACATACGGCGTGAACGTGTCGAGAGTGATGCGCGGCGACATCAAGCTGCTCGCAACTGATACGCTCCACCTGCAGTACGGCGACCGCGTCACCGTCGTGGGCACACCCGAAGACATCGACCACGCAGAGGCGTTCCTCGGCAACGCCGTGACGGGCCTCAACGAGCCTAACCTCGGCGCCATCTTCTTCGGACTGCTCTTGGGTCTGGCGCTCGGCATGATTCCTATCACCATACCGGGTATGAGCGCACCCGTGAAGCTCGGCATTGCCGGCGGCCCTATCATCATGGGCATCATCATCGGTTCGCTCGGCGCACGCATACACCTCATCACCTACACCACACGCTCGGCGTCGCTGATGCTGCGCAAGATGGGCCTCTCGCTCTATCTCGCCTGCCTCGGACTCGTAGCCGGCAAGGACTTCCTCGGCACCATCATACGTCCAGAGGGCCTGATGTGGGTAGGCATCGGCTTGGTGCTCACCATGCTGCCGCTGCTCATAGTGGGCGCCATAGCGCTGAAGACACGCAAGTTCGACTTCGGCACCATCTGCGGTCTGCTCTGCGGCGCAATGGCAAACCCGATGGCGCTCAGCTACGCCAACGACACCATCCCTGGCGAACGCGCCGCCGTGGCTTATACCTCGGTATATCCGCTCGGCATGTTCATCAGAGTGATCATAGCGCAAGTAATAATAATGTTCATGGTATGACAATGCAAAACCCTCCCGATTACCGTCACGACACCGTGCTGCCGCTCCCTATGGAGGTGACGGCGAATGCTTGGGCTGTAGACGCAGCCTGCTCGGGCAATCCCGGTCCGATGGAGTATCAGGCTATCGACCTCGCCACCGGAGCGCAGGTGTTCCACTTCGGACCCGTACACGGCACTAACAACATAGGCGAGTTTCTCGCCATAGTACACGCCTTGGCGCTGCTCGACAAGCAGGGCGTAACGGGCAAGACGATATACTCCGACTCGCACAACGCCATTCTGTGGGTGCAGAAGCGCCAGTGCAAGACCAAGCTCGAGCGCACACCGCAAACCGAACAGCTCTACCAGATAATAGCACGCGCCGAGACATGGCTGCGCACCCACCAGATAGTGAACCCCGTGGTGAAGTGGGAGACGAAGCGATGGGGCGAGGTGCCTGCCGACTTCGGACGCAAGGGGTAACACCACCACCATTTAAAACCTAAAAAACTATGCTATACGCCATATATTTCATCTACGGACTGTGCGTCATGTTCTACTTCATGATGTCGTGGCTCTTCTACCGCAAGGACAAGGAGATGCTCTCGCGCCTCGTCACGGTGCTTATGTTCGTCGTCGGCCTGCAGTGTCTGAAAGACCTTTTCTTCATTAAGCCGATTACCGAACTCGATGAGATAGACTGGATGGTAGTGACGGCTGCCGACATGGTAGCCGTGCCGCTTTATGCCTTCGCGCTCATAGAGCTGTGCAGCCCTACGAGCCTCACACGCCGCACAATCATATTTCATGAACTGTTGTTCATCGTGCCTTTTGCGCTTCTATCGTTCACAAGAGACGTTGTATTCTATTATGCCATGGTGCTTGAGGCAGCCGTATACGGCACAAGCTACGTTATATGGGCAACATTCGCCATCCCCAAGTACAACGCCCAACTGAAGCAGCGCTTCTCCTACACCGAGAACATCAACCTGGGCTGGCTCCGCGCCATCTTCTTCTCGTTCACCTTCATTCTTCTTATATGGATTGTCGATTGCATGCACGTCAACTATGCACTCGAGGCTCTGTATATGATAAGCTCGCTGGTGGTGTGGATGTTCATCAGCTACTACATCTACAAGCACGAGTCGGTGCTCGACGAGCTCTCCGACCTTGCCGAAGACGGCAACGAGGAGACGCCTGCGCCTGCAGAAGCCAGCGACACGGAGATGTCGGAGATAGGCAAGCGCATCAGCACGCTATTCGACAACGACCTAATCTTCCTCAACCCCAACCTCAAGGTGTCTGACATCGCTACCGAGATAGGCACCAACCGCACGTACGTCAGCGCCTTCTTCAACAAGGAGGCTGAGTGTACGTTCTACGATTACGTCAACAAATACCGCATCGACTATGCCTGCAACCTGCTCCTCAACTCGGAGGAGAACATCGTGCAGATAGCCGAGAAGTCGGGATTCAACAGTTCGCAGTCGTTTATTCGCGTTTTCAGCAAGATAAAAGGCACTTCGCCCACAAAATATCGCAAGGAAGAAAACGTTTGAACCTCAACGTGTTAGAAAAGTTGTTAATAGAATTTTTACGTTTTGACAACTCTGTTTATCCTTTGTGAACGATAAATTGAGAGTTTGGTAACAAGAGTTTTTAGATCGTACGCTAACTTTGCAATCGAAACCTAAAGACAGGAAATAGTTACTAACATTAATAACTTTAACTAACACAAAACTTATGAAGATAATCAAGCTCATGGCACTGGCTGCCATCCTTATGCCACTGTTGTTCTCTTGTTCAGGTGGCGGTTCATCCGCAGGTATGCTCGGACAACTCCCCGACAAGTACGCACAGTTTACTGAAGAGAAAGCCGAACTGAAGAAGGAGGCTGAGAACATCAAGACAGAAGCCGACAAGAAACGCTTCCTCGAAAAGTCGGAGAAGCTCAACAAGAAGTGGAAGGAGAAGCTGGAAGCTACAGCAAAGGACCTCAACGGCAAGCCAATCGAGTTCGCCGAGTCGCAGTTTGAGGTGACGTCGCCCGTATCTCTCGAGTTCGAGGAGTTCTCAAGCGAGTCGGCTCTCACACCCAGGTTCAAGGTGAACGGCGAGGCGAAGGCGGCTTCCGACATCACCATCGACCAGAAGTACTACTACTCTACCGAGAACGTATACATCACCGGCTACGACGCCGAAGGCAAGCAGGTGTACAAGGCAAGAGTGGGCAGCGTAGAGGTGCAGGACGCCGACGGCAAACAGCTCGTGAAGGCGGGCACACCGGTGCAGTTCGACAAGCTCGGCTTCGGCAAGGCGGACGTTGAAGGCAGCAAGCTGGCTAAGAGCTACAAGCTGGAAATGGTAAGATAGGCGATTGAATGGCGGAGAAACACTCCGCCACTACCATCACAAAAACTATTAACATAAACTGATACACCCCATAAAACTAAATAATATGGACGAATTGATTAAAACCGTAAGACAGAACAAGACATCTATTGTCATAGCACTCGCTATACTCATGTTCGTAGCGTTCGGCTTCTGTCCAGCCATCGACGTGGCAGGCAAGGCGAAGATAAACGGACTGAAGGTGCTGTTCGAAGGCAGCGGACTCGGTTTCTCACGATTCCTCTCCGTTCTGATATTCCTGGCTCCAATGTTCGTCGTGCTCAACAAGTCGGTAGACCTGAAGCTGACGGGCAAGCTGAGCGAGCACTTCTGCATGCTGTGCTTCGTGGCTGGCGTCGTGCTCTGTCTGCTTTTCGCCATTGCTCTGCCCTCTGGCATCTCTCTCTCTTGGGGCAGTTGGCTCTACATGCTCATATCACTGCTCGGCATAGGCGTATGCCGCATAGATATATTCACTAAAAACTAGCTTAACGAATGAATAGGATCACAAGGTGCATTCTCCATTTAGTAGTGTGGGGGTGCGCCTTTTTTGTTTTTGCAGCCGCCGCATGGGTCGGCTTCTGCTGGCTGAAACGACCTCCGTATCTCGTGCCCGACACGTCGGCGTTCGCCACGGGCGACGTGTTCTTCAGCGTGGGCGACGCATGGGAGTCGGTGGCTGTGCGTGCGCTCTCGGGCTGCACTTCGTTCGAGGTGTGCGACTCTACCCCGTCTCATTGCGGCATCGTCATACGCTATGCCGACGGTGTGCGTCTGGCGCATGCGTCTACGGTGGCTAAGAAGGTGGTGATGGAGACGCCGGAGGAGTATCTGCGCAAGAACGGGTCTTACTGCATCTACGCCCGCAAGGCGCCCTGCGCGGTGGATACGGCTGCCGTGAGGCGCACGGTGGAGGCGCTGGTGGAGCAGCAGGTGCCGTTCGACTTCAACTTCGACCACTCCTCGGCGAAGGCGCTCTACTGCACCGAGTTCGTGGTGCATGTGCTCGAACAGAACAATTGTTTCTGCTTCTCTCGATTGCGCAAAAGAAACTATATGTATCCTAACGATGTGCTGAAAATTATTTCGACGCGTTAGAATATTCTCCCACGGATTGCACGGATCAGCACAGATTGTTAGAGTGCGCACCCATCCGTAGCGGAGGTCTCCGGCCTCCGCAGCAAACAATAACACTAATTATTATAACGAACACGAATAACACGAATACCGACTTGCTGCGTATATTCTCCCACGGATTGCACGGATCGGCACAGATACTGCTAACTTCAGGGGGTGCACTTGTCTCCGCTCGGCTTTGCCGCTTGCCAGAGCAAGAA
>ERZ1023886.425-NODE-425-length-16672-cov-19.533971_pt1 | contig 16672 bp, 15 predicted proteins | sample MGYA00380395_ERZ1023886 | MGnify/ENA primary metagenome ERZ1023886 (study PRJEB33179, sample SAMN07449002) | human gut metagenome | biome: Human-gut; feature: Human associated habitat; material: Faeces | host: Homo sapiens | place: India: Bhopal | collected... | reverse complement strand
GCATAGAGAAAGGTATAGAGAAAGGTATAGAGAAAGGTATAGAGAAAGGTATGAACCTGCGAAGCCTTGAGATTGCCAGAAAGATGCTGGCACAAGGTATGGATGAAGCAATGGTCATGGATATGACGGGGCTGACGGCAGAGGAAATCAAGCAGTTGAAACTCTAGACATGCAGTGCCTATCAGACCGCATGGTGCTATTCTTCGGCATCCCTGATACAATAAAAAGGGTCTACACGCCACCCGACCATCGTGGCATATAGACCCTTTTTTCATTGTATCTGTGTAAATCTGTGGGACAAAGAGCAAATCTGAACTTTTGCCCTGTTTGCCCCACACGCCCTGAAGGGGCAGAAACTCCTAGCCCAGGGCAGCGCCCTGGGTTTTCATGGCCCCCAAACTCGTCGCCCTGTAAGGGCAAAAGCTTTAAACCAGATGATTAATAAAGCTTTTGCCCCTACAGGGCGCCTTGTTGATTGCTACATATACCCAGGGCGCTGCCCTGGGCTATGAGCTTTTGGGCCTTCAGCCCGTACCTGAACCACGTGCGGAACTTCGTAATCTGATGGCTTCTATTCTATATTTATTATTTCGTTATTTTTATCCACCACGATAGTTTTTGTATCGCTTTTCGTCCAGATCTCAGGAAGATAACCTTTATCTACCAACGCTTTATATGCTGCCGCATTTTGTACTTTGAGTATGCGGGAACTTACGCTTGCGTCGGTTCCGGCATCATAAAGCCACCTAAAGCAAGCATCATATTTATTAGCTATTTCATCACTTGGTGCCAACATTGTGACGGTTGATAATTTTGTACAATCTTCAAACATGTGAATATAGCAGTCAGCTGCTAATGTTGTAGCAGGCAATTCTGGGGCAGAAGTGAGATTCGTACAACCATTGAACATGTCACAATAGCAGTTATTTGCCAATGTCGTAGCCGGCAATTTTGGGGCAGAGATGAGTGAACTACACCTCACGAACATTGCAGAGTAGCAGTTAGCTGCCAATGTCGTAGCCGGCAATTCTGGGGCAGAGATCAATTGTTTACATTCCACAAATAATTTATAGAAACGAGCATTATCGGTATTAACAGTCTTATAGTTCTTATAATCCAATAATGTGCGAATATCACCCTTGCATGCTACTTCATTTTTGGTACTGAATTGAATTTCGCTATGATCAAAGCTGTTATTATCATTTGGAAATGGAGATGATGTTCCTTTTGTATTGTTAGTGCCACGCAAACGGAGATCGCCATGTGCTCCACCGAAGGTGATTTCTGTCCCTGCCACAACAGATGCCCATTCACCATTATTCACTGAAAACTCAAGATTAGGAAAAGTGTAACTCCCGTATTTGCTGGTCACAACGGCCATCTGAAACGTTTGCTCCCCATTTGCCGTAAAGGTGACGTATGGAGTATATTTTGCTTTATCATCATCAGGAATAATTTTCCCCTCTGTCCAATCTGCCACGGTAACGCCATTGACCTTCACCTTGTTCTTACCTACTTTGAGCTGATAGGTGTAGCTATTGCCGGCTTCGAGCTTAGGGATGCCGGTGAGCTTTTCTGTTGTTGTTTTGGTTGCTCCTTCTGCTACATCAAGAGAGAGGAAGGTTTCGGAGTTTTGGGCATCGCATGGCTTGATAAGGGCATAGAACTTGTTATCGCTGTGCTTATACGCTTTTATACCACAGATGCTGAGGCTGTTGATGCTATTGACTGTAGCTCCGGCATACTGGTCGTTGAAGCCAGCAATCTCTACAACCACTCTCGCCATTTTTCGCTCCATGGTGAGAGTAAGACTATTGTTACCTGAATTTGTTACATTGCCAGTAAAGCTCATGAAGTCTGCGGCAGCAAGCGATTCTGGGCTGGTGTATTCCGTAGGCTGGGTGATGGTTCCATTGAACGAAGCAGGATAGTAGGCGGTGAAATTCATCGTCTCCTTTTCCCATTTCAGGAACTTGCTGCCCTGCGGCTGCCATTCCGAGCCTACGAGCTTATAAGTCACGGCATCCTGGCCATCAGCCTGGACGCTAATCTCATCATTTTCATTGAATTTCGCCTGCTCTTCAGCAGTACCCAGCGGATTGCTGCGGGTGAAGCCATCGGCAGATGCTTTACCTACTTGCGCCGTGATGTGCACGGCTTTAGAATCGCTATGGTATGCAGCGAGGAGGTCTTCTGACTCGGAGCAGGCTGTCAACGCCAGAATGGCGGCTGCGCACCCCATCAATCGTTTCATGATCTTTATTGTCTTCATATTATTGTCGTTTATCTTGTTATTATCTATTTAATTCGGTTTCTTTCCTTTAATCGGTTTCCTTCTCTTCACCGTTTTCACCATTTCCTGGGTTCCATGCAGCAACAGAGAAGGATGCAGGCTGCACCTTGTCGTCTCCGGCTATCAGCTTGAGCGTATAGGCGGTGGAAGGGTCCAGCGTCAAATCCTTATTATATGTCCACTCATAGAGTTTGCCATCCACCTTGAAGCTGACAGTAAAGTTTCCGCTTGCGATGGTTTGAGGAATCAGAATCGCCTCATAGGTGGCTGATGCCTTGGTGATGACTCCGTCTGCGTCCTTACTAAATGGGGTTGCGTCGGTGTAGTATGGAGTGATGGTTTTTGAATTTTGGTTAACATGACCACTAAATGTAAAACCTTCGGAACCTCTATACCAATATTTTGCCTTCTCCACAGAACCGTCAATCTTCACATCCGTAATCTTCTTTTCAACTTCCTCCTTTGAAAACTCATATTCACTTCCCAGTTCGATGGTGAGGTTGATTTTGCTCATGGCATGTTTAAAATTAACGCTGATACCATCAGTACTAGGTATTACTGTAGTAGTTGGCATGCCTAATAAATCAGCTCCTTTCAATTTGTCCTCCGTACTTTGGTCTTCGGTGGTGCTGATATATTCATTATCTTTTTCCTTGCTTCCAGCCCAAATGTAAGCAGTATTATTCATGTTAGCCCAAAGCATGGTGATTTCATCTCCTACATTTCCAGAAATGTCTTTATAGGTTTTCCAGCTATTTCCCTCCTTTTTTACATTAACACGATAGTTATATTTACTATCTATATTATCCCAATTATCCAAATCTTGTATAACAAACAACCAAAACTTTTCCGGCAGCACGTCATTAGAATATCCCGCACGTGTTGTTGGCTCATCCACGCTAACGTTGAGCTTGATAGGAGTATCTGCCAGGTAGTCCTGGCTGATATTGTCTTCGTTGGAACAAGCTGTGAAGCTGAGAGCTGCAACAGCTAAAGCTAAAATTTGATGTTTCATACTTGTTAATAAATTTTATGTTTACAATTCAGTTCGTCAATTCATTTTTCCCCAGCCAGAGGGATGCGATAATCCCTATCTCGCTGTCATCGGAAATTCCACCGCTATGCAGAGCCTTTCTCCCTGCATCCGGAGCCTTGCTCCCGACATGCAGAGCCTTCCTCCCCGGCAGACAGAATGTCCTTTCATACCGCAAATATACAAAAAATAATTCAAACAGATAGTTTAATTCCTCTAAAAAATAGTTTCATTCCTATGATTTCGGTGTTTCATTGGGGGGAATGAAACTATTGGAATTAACATTTTATACATTTTTTAAAGTGAAAAAGGTAAAAAAGTGAAAAAGTAAAAAAGTAAAAAAATCCGTGAGATTCGTGAGATCCGTGTGGGAATTTAAAGGGGTAAAAAGGTAAAAAATCTGCGAATTGAAAATCGGCAGCCGAAGGGAAAGTCAAATCTGCGTGACTTGAAACATCAGGACTACGCAAAAAAATCTGTGTGCATCTGTGAAATCTGTGGGACAAGAAACAACTCCCACAGAAGTCGCGGATTTTTACCAAGTAAAACCTGGGAATCTAAGACTTTTCCCCGAAATCTCTTGCAGATATGAAAATAAAGTCGTAACTTTGCGGTAGATTTTAAAACAGATGAAGCTCTAGCCATGCAGCGCCCCATCAGACCACATAGCGCCATCCATCGGTATCCCTGATACAACAAAAAAGGGTCTATACGCCACCCGTTCATCGTGGCATATAGACCCTTTTTCTGCGTTTTTTTTTAATTTTTTCCCCTTTTTTTCAACTTTATTTCTCATTATTCTCACATTTCTCGTTAACCCTAAATAGCACCGCGCAAATGTTGTATCTTTGCATTGTCAATCAAGAGAGATTGACTGGAGTTAATTCACTAAATTAATAATCACTAAAAAATTTTGTTATGTTGTTGTTCAAATTAGTTAAGTGTACCAACAGCCTCATCAAGAAGGCGTTCGGCAAGTTTTATGCAAGACCTGTTGTGACCCACACCATCGGCATCGCCGAACTGGCAGAGCACATGGCTTCTCACAACACCCCTTTCTCGGCTGGCACCATCAGAGGTATCCTCACCGACATGGTGGTCTGCGTAAGAGAGCTGGTCATGCAGAACGTAGCGGTCAAGATTGAGAACCTCGCAATTTTCAGCATCGGTATCCGACCAAAGAAGGGAGCCGACAGCGAGGAGGAGTTCAGCGTGGCTAACCATATTGACGGAGTGAGACTCCGTGCACGCGCCACGGGTAAGTTCTCCAACAACCAGCTTGACCTGGAGGCTACGCTCAAGAACGTGAAGGAGCTTACCAAGAAGAAGGGCAAGACTTCTGATACGGGATCTGACACCGGATCAGATACGGGTTCAGATACCGGAAATCAAGGGGCAGGTTCAGATACCGGAAATCAAGGGGCAGGCTCGGACACTGATTCCGGTCAGATGGGCCTCTAGAGAAAGAAGAGAACTAAAAGAAGAGAATCGCGCTAAATAATATTCATACGTCAAACCACGGTTAGATAATCCGGCGAAGGGATGCGGCAGGAGCATTCCGATGGTAAACAGAGGAGACATCATTCTGTCCTGACAAGTCCAAACATTTTCATCACCATGTACGGGTGCTTGGGCATTTCCTTCGCTTGGGTTATCAACCCTTTTAAACCACTAAAAAAAATGAAAAAGATTAATTGGAAAACTGTCATCAACTTCATCATCACTGTTCTTACTGCCATCGTAAGCTCTTTCTTTGTAGCCAGCTGCAATTAGAACTAAATTAACCACTAAAAAAAAGGAAAACTGAATTAACCACTAAAAAACTCTGTGATTATGCAGAACAGTAGAAAAATCTCATTGATTGTGGTACATTGCAGTGCCACACGTGTTAACCGGAACTTCACGGTAGAAGATCTGGAAGCAAGCCACCGGGCTCGCGGTTTTTCAGGAATAGGTTATCACTTCTACATCACCAAGGACGGGGTTATCTATCCCTGCCGTCCGGAGAACAAGATTGGTGCCCATGCCCGCCACTACAATGCCCATTCCATCGGGGTTTGCTATGAGGGCGGACTGGACGAGAACGGGCACCCTGCCGATACCCGAACCCCGGCACAGAAGGACTCGCTGAAGACGCTCCTCAAGAGTCTGATTCTCAGCTATCCTGATGCCAGGATTCTGGGGCATCGCGATCTGCCTTACGTCAGAAAGGAATGTCCTTGCTTCGACGTCAAGGCATGGCTGGCGCAGGAATCCATTATCTGATGGTTGCGCCGAAATACTTCACGAACCTGATCTTCTTGCCATCCATGCGGGCTGGCTTCTTCCACTCGCCACCCAGGATGAGGACGGTAGTCTTCTTGCCTGCCGGAATGGCATCAACAGCCTCCTGCAGCGTGAAGAAATCACCTCTACCCTCCTGGGATACCACATGGTCGAAATGGCGGACGTGTTTCTTCAATGCCGGAACCTGCCTGCCTATCTCATCAGCCAAAGCGTTGGCTACGATGCGGGCTCCATAGATGTTGTAATGGGTGTTGTCTTTCTTGCCAGCGGGAACCTGTGGGTTCTCGCCTGGCAGGAACCACATGTGAAGCTTACGGCTGCCCTCGATGCCCATGCTGGTCTCGATGTCGTGGGTAACCTTGGTGGCATCAACGAAAGGAACGTTCAATGCCTTTGCCACATGACGAGGTGCTACGACATAGGCTCCATGCGTATCTATCAGGGTATCGCTGTTGATGAGCTCCTTGCCGTCATACTTCTTGTTGCGCAGCTTCTCATCATCATCATTCTTCAATTCTCCGGAATAATAGCAACGGCGCACTACGGCATTGAAAAGTACCGGAATGCCGCCCTTGGCACGGGTCTCGTTCACGTACTTGGCGAGATTGGCATCAAAGGTGGAACCCGGATCGGTATGACGGTCTGGCTTCGGCTTTTCGTCGTTATGTCCGAACTGGATGAAGACATAATCGCCCGGCTTGATCTTGTCCAATACCTTCTGCCAGCGGCCCTCGTTGAGGAAGCTCAGGGAAGAGCGACCGTTGACGGCATGATTGTCTACGATGATCTTGTCATCGAAACAACCCTGCAGAACCATACCCCAGCCTCGCTCAGGACTAGTCTTGTAATTGCTTTTTTCGGCTGCGGTAGAATCACCTATCACAAAGATGGTGGTGGTCTTCGTGCTGGATGTCATCAGGAAAGCCAACAGGAAGACGCATAAAATTGCCTTTATTTTCTTCATTGTTTTGTAGTTTAAGAATTTGTCATTACAGAATAAAAAACTCGCCCTGCCATACCATATATTCACATACACAAGCATGAGAGGACGAGAACTAAACTTTTAAAAACTTATTTCTTTACAGCAGCAATCAGATCCTCGGTAGAAACCAAGGTCTGTTCACCGCTTTCCATATTCTTCAATGTAACCTTGCCCTGAGCCATCTCGTTTTCGCCTGCAAGCACCACAAACGGAATATTCTTGGCATTGGCATAGCTCATCTGCTTCTTCATCTTCGCCTTATCAGGGAAGATTTCGGTACGGATACCGGCTGCACGAGCTGCACTTACTATAGGCAGGCAGTAAGCTGTCTCCTTTTCACCGAAGTTGATAAACAGTACCTGAGTAGCATTTACAGCCTCCTTCGGATAAAGGTCGAGCGCACCTAACACATCATAAATACGGTCAGCACCAAAACTGATACCAACACCGCTCAAACCTGGCAAACCGAAAATGCCGGTAAGGTTGTCGTAACGGCCACCACCTGTAATACTTCCCATTGGAGTATCAAGCGCCTTCACCTCGAAGATTGCACCCGTATAATAGTTCAAGCCACGAGCCAGAGTGAGATCCAGTTCTATCTCGTTGTTCAAGCCAAGAGTCTTCAAGGTATCAAGGATAAACTTGGTTTCCTCTACACCCTTCAAACCAACTTCTGAACCTTCGAGAACCTTCGCTATCACTTCAAGTTTCTCATCATTAGTTCCTGACAATGAGATGATTGGCTGCAACTTCTCAATGGCATCTTCAGAAATGCCGTCATTGCGCAACTCTTCGTTTACATTGTCAAGTCCGATTTTATCAAGCTTATCGATGGCCACTGTGATATCTACAATCTTCTCAGCCTCGCCGATAACCTCTGCAATACCGGTAAGAATCTTGCGGTTATTAATCTTGATGCATACACGAACACCAAACTTGGTGAACACGGTATCAACAATCTGCATCAACTCGACCTCATTCAGGAGAGAATCAGAGCCAACCACATCAGCATCACACTGATAGAACTCACGGTAACGTCCCTTCTGAGGGCGGTCTGCACGCCATACTGGCTGAATCTGATAACGTTTGAAAGGCATCTGCAACTCCTCGCGGTGCTGCACTACATAACGTGCGAAAGGAACGGTCAGGTCATAACGAAGACCCTTCTCACAAAGTTTCGCTGCTAATTTGAGTGATCCGAGAGAATGAATATCCTCATCGCTCACCTTATTCATATAGTCGCCTGAATTCAATATCTTAAAAAGCAGTTTATCACCCTCTTCACCATACTTGCCCATCAAAGTCTGAAGGGTTTCCATGGCAGGAGTTTCAATCTGCTGGAATCCATAAAGAGCATACACTTCCTTGATGGTGTTGAAGATGTAGTTGCGTTTCGCCATCTCAACAGGACCAAAATCTCTCGTGCCCTTTGGTATACTTGGTTTCTGAGCCATTTATTAATGTTTATTGTTTAATGTTTAGTGATTAATGTTCAGTGCAATGTTAACCCCTCAAAGTAAACATTAATCACTAAACATTAATCACTATAAAATTATTTACGTACAATAGTCTGAGCACGGTCTGGACCGATTGAGATAATACCAATCTTGGTCTCGAGGAACTCCTCGATGAATGCGATGTAATCCTTGAACTCCTGTGGGAACTGATCCTCAGAAGTGAACTGGGTCATATCTGTCTTCCAGCCCTTGAACTCCTTGTATACAGGCTCTACATCATCAATTTCGTAAGGGAAATCAGTGGTAACAGAACCGTCCTTCAACTTATATGCCACGCAGGCCTTGATGGTATCGAAGCCATCGAGCACGTCGCTCTTCATCATGATGAGCTCAGTAACACCGTTCACCATGACAGAATACTTGAGCTGTACGAGGTCGCACCAGCCGCAACGACGCTCACGTCCGGTAACAGCACCATACTCATGACCGAGTTCACGGATCTTGGCACCTGTTTCGTCGAAGAGCTCTGTAGGGAATGGACCTGCACCAACACGGGTACAGTAAGCCTTCATGATACCATAAACATTACCGATGCGGTTAGGACCGACACCCAGACCGACGCAGGCACCCGCACAGATGGTATTGGAAGAAGTAACGAAAGGATAAGAACCGAAGTCAACATCGAGCATGGTACCCTGAGCACCCTCGCAGAGAATATCCTTGCCGGAACGGAGCACCTTGTTGATTTCCACCTCACTATCGATGAACTTGAACTGCTTCAAGTATTCGACACCCTCCATCCAGGTCTTCTCAACCTCTGTGATATCGAAGTCGGTATAACCGAGACTAGCGATGGTCTTAAGATGAGCAGCCTTGTGGGCAGCATACTTCTCCTCGAAATTGTCGAGGATATCGCCAACGCGGAGACCGGTACGGCTCACCTTATCGGTATAAGTAGGACCGATACCCTTACCGGTAGTACCCACCTTGTTCTTACCCTTAGAAGCCTCGATAGCAGCATCGAGCACACGATGAGTAGGCATGATGAGATGAGCCTTCTTAGAGATGAAGAGACGACTCTTGAGGTCGTGACCGCTCTTCTCCAAATCCTTAGCTTCGCCCATGAAGAGGTCTGGAGCCAAGACTACGCCATTACCAATGATGTTCACCTTACCACCCTGGAAGATACCAGAAGGGATAGAGCGGAGCACATACTTCTCGCCTTCGAACTCGAGGGTATGACCTGCGTTAGGACCACCCTGGAAACGAGCAATGACATCATACTTAGGGGTCAACACGTCAACCACCTTACCTTTACCTTCATCGCCCCACTGCAAACCCAGTAGGACATCTACTTTACCTGTGTTCATTTTATTATAATATAAAATTATTTAGACTTTTCATTCTTGTTGTTGCGGAGTCGCGTAATCTTAGCCTGGCAAGCACTGCACACGCCATAGATATATAGCACAAAGGCGTCCTTACGAAATCGCTGCAATTTAGTTTCGCTGATGGCAGCCTGCACCAGGGGTGCCTGCACCTCGGTAACTCTTCCGCATACGGTGCATACCTGATGCACATGGTTTTCGTTGCTGGAACTAACCTCATATTTGGTTCCATCCACCAGATTGTGTCTCACCACCAATCTCAACTCCAGGAAGAGATGGATGGTATTATAGAGCGTGGCTCTGCTGACTCTGAAATTCTTCTTCTCCAGAGCAGCCCCCAGCGCTTCTAGTGTGAAATGTCCTTTCATGCTGAAGACAGCATCAAGGATGGCATATCTTTCCGGGGTCTTGCGATGCTGGTTCGACTCCAAATATTGATCCAGGATTTCTCTTGCCTGGGCTTTCATTTTTTCACTCATATTTCTTCGTTAGTTACTTAAAACGCACAAAGATAGTCATAATTTGCGATATGAGGAAAAATCTAATTTTAAAAAATCTAAATTGCCATACATTCTTTCACTTTTGCGCCTTTTCAGCTTTCATCCTGGCGATTCCAGCGACAAATCCGCTTACAATCCATACGTATTTACATGCTGGCGATTTCCTCATAGATGCGCTGTACGGGAAGCCCCATGACATTGAAATAGCTGCCCTTCAATCCGGTGCATCCGATATAGCCAATCCATTCCTGAATGCCATAGGCTCCTGCCTTGTCGAATGGCTTGTAATGCGAGATGTAATAACTGATTTCGGCATCACTGAGCTGCTTGAACGTCACCTCGGTAATGACCGAGAAATGGCGCTGCTGGCTGCGGGTGGTCAAGCATACGCCTGTTACCACATGGTGGGTCTTGCCGCTCAGCATCCGGAGCATGCGAACGGCATCCTCCTCATCCTTCGGTTTTCCGAGAATCACGCCCTTGCCCTCCTGATCGTTCTGCTCTTCAGCAGTTGGGGCAATCACAACGGTATCAGCTGTGAGAATAAGCGTCTGGACTGTCTCCTCACCTTGCTTTTCTGAAGCTTTTTCTGAAGGTTTCCCGGCTTGTTCTTCTGAAGCTTTTCCTGAAGGGTTCCCGACTTGCTCTTCTGAAGCTTTTCCTGAAAGATCTTCATCAAGAAGTCCTCGATATGCCTCAGCCTTCTTACCAGAAATATATTCTGCTACCTCATAGGCATCAAGAGTTTCGGGATAGCTCTCGTCAATACCCTTGATTACCTTTACCTCGAAAGGTATATCCAATCCGGCTAGCAGTTCCTTGCGTCGTGGCGAATTACTCGCCAAAATAATCTTATAATTCATCTTACTTGGAACTTGAAACTTTGAACTTGGAACTTTATGATTACCATCCAAACGCCTTGGCATTGGAAAGCCAATGGCCCTTGGCACGCAGCACCTGCTCTACAATATCCCTGCCTACTCCTTCGCCACCATTGGCTGAAGAAACATAGCGGGAAATCGACTTGATGTCTGAGCAGGCATCAGCAGGACAACATGGACATCCGCAACGGCGCATGACCTCATAATCAGGAATATCATCTCCTACATAGATTATCTCCTCATCGGTAAGCTGATACTTCGCCAGGAACTCATCATAGGTATGAATCTTCACGGCACATCCCATGAAAATATCCTCTACCCCCAAACCTTCATAACGCTTGCGTATCGCCTCGGTGGTACCACCCGTGAGAATGGCTATGCGCAATCCCATCTTCTGTGCCAACTGAATGGCATAGCCGTCCTTGATGTTAACCGTGCGAAGCGGTTCGCCAGAACTGGCCAGCGTAATGGTCTGTCTGGACAATACGCCATCCACATCAAATATAACTGCCTTTATCTTATCTAAATCGTAATTTATCATACTTCTTCACTTAAACGGTGTATATTCATGCTCATTCTGTCGTAGATATCCTTCACCAGCGGATTATTCTTGAGAAGCTGGCTCTGCGCCCTGATTACATTCTCATCATATCTTACCGCCGGACCGGTCTGTGCATCCTTCGGCGCCATCTGATGCACCTTGGCTGCCGTCTCATCAATCAGCGGAAGCATCACATCAAACGGAATACCATGCTTCTCAAGAAGCTCGGCACTGATGGCATAACAATGATTCACAAAATTGCAGGCAAAGACGGCAGAGAGATGAAGATACTTGCGAGCCTCACTCGACAAACGGTAAACCCGATGGCTCAACTGAGCAGCCAACGCCTCGATGGCAGCTGTCTCCTCTTCGCCCGAACCCTCTATAAAACAAGGAATCTCCTCGAAGGAGACACGCTTCTGCCTGGAGAACGTCTGCATAGGATAAAACACACCGTAATGGCGAGCCATCCCCTGGAAAACATCAATGGATACAGAACCTGCGGTATGAAGAAACAGTTTGTCTTCCCTGCCCCTGCAAAGCTGAGGAATAAGCACTGGAAGCGCATCGTCCTTCACGGAAAGTATATAGACATCAGCATCGGCTCTCACCTGGGAAATATCGGTGACAGCAGCCCCGCCTGCAATCGTTGCCAAAGTCTGAGCCGACTGCATCGTCCTACTATAAACCTGTAAAATATCGTGACCGGCATCGGTTAAAGCCACAGCCAAACTGGTGGCCAAATTGCCAGCACCTATCATAATTATCTTCATAATGTGCAAAAATACTAAAAATAAGTCATACTTTTGATAAAAGACTTGCATTTTTATGATTAATTTATTATTTTTGCAAAAAACAGAAGAAAGTGAAAGATATGAATGATTTCAACATCAGGATATATACAGAAAACAAAGAGTTGCCCGAACTCCTGAAAGGCAACTTTTTTCACAGCAAAGAGCTGTTCCAGATAGAGGAACAGACGCCCAAAGACACCCCTTACATGGCCGTAGCAACAAGAGACGGCAAAGTAAGAGGTCAGCTGCTTGTCATCGTACGCAGACGAGGCTCGCTCTTTCCACCTTATTTATATACGCACGCGCATGCGCATGGTGAAGGATGCTATGCGGATGAGAAAGAGACTGAAACCATCTTTCCACTGCTGCTGAAGGCTATCACCCTGCAGCTTCGCCACCGCCTCTGCTTCTACATCGAATTTTCGGACATGAAAAAGAAAATGTTCGGCTATCGCTACTTCCGCCGACTGGGCTACTTCCCCATTGCCTGGCAGGAGATACACCATTCGCTCCACAGCAAGGCACCGGAAAGCAGACTATCTGCCAAGACGGCAAACATAGTAGAGCGCATGACGGCAAAGGGAGTGGAAAGTCATGAAGCCACATCGGCTCAGGACATCGCCCTCTTCCACCGGATGCTCAAGAATTTCTATCGGTTCAAGCTGAGAAGATTTGTCCCAGCCCGGGAGTTTTTCATGCATTTTGCAGGAAGACCAGACAGCAGGATTTTCGTTACTACCTACAAGGGGAAAGTGATAGGAGGCTGCGCCTGCGTCTTTTTCCAGGGCAATGCCTACCTTCTTTATGCAGTGGGCAAGCGCAAGAGCCGAATCCATCTGCATCCAGAAACCATGACCATCTGGTATGCCCTGAAGTATGCCTACGACCACGACTACTCCCATTTCCGCTTCATGGATGCGGGATTGCCATGGAAGCAGAACCTGTACCGGGAATTCCTTCTCAGCTTCGGCGGAAAACCTGTAACAAGCTACAGATGGTTCAGATTCTATACCCGAATCATCAACAAAATCTTATATTGGATTTACAAACAGTAATAGACTGGGCTTTCGCATAGGGGGAAGTAAGGGAAGTTAGAGGAAGCCCCTAGAGGGGCTGCAGCTTTACAGACCAGCCAAAGCCCTATCCAGCGCCATGAGTCCACGCTCGGTACAGAAGCCCCTGATAACCGTAAGCACATAATTATCATAAAGTTCCTGCATCGAATAAGTGCGATAAAGCTGACGGTGCATGATTTCTTCCATGGTAACATGCCCCACTTCAGACAACACCTCATAATTGAGATCAGGGCGGAACAGTCCCTCCTTCACACCTGTAGCAAAAAACTTGCTTCTCTCCTCACACTCCTTAGAATGATACTCGCGCATGAATTCCACAACACGGGGAATCTTATGGATCTCCTCATAGAAAACCACTCCCACCTGCTCATTGCGGCGCATCTGCTGCTTATACACATAACTGATGATATCAATCACATTGCGGGCTTGCGTATTGGCAAACTCTTCCAGCAACTGCAGTTCTTTCGCCTGCTGCATCTTCATGCCAGCAAGCAAAAGCTCCTCCTTGTCACCGAATATTTCATAAACAGTGCGCTTAGATACATGAAGTCCGCTAGAGATTTCATCCATCTTAACCGCTTTTACGCCTCGTTTGTAAAACTCAGCCATGGCATAGTCTATGATTTTATTTCTCAGCTCTTGTCTATATTGATTAATTTCTGCCATATCTATATGTCAATTTATATGCTTTGTGGACTTATTTTTGTGCAAAGATACAAAAAAAAATAAAAAACCATTCGTTTTTACTAAGTTTTTTATTACCTTTGCACAAACTTTTAGAAATCGCTGCTTAAAAGCACGAATCTGTAAGAAAATAAAACTTCAAACCAATATATTATTATGGTAAAAATCACAAAAGAGGCGGCTCTTCTGTATCATGAGAATGGTCGTCCTGGTAAGATTGAGGTAAAACCTACAAAACCTTACCACACACAGACAGACCTGAGCCTTGCTTACTCTCCAGGCGTAGCATTCCCTTGCCTCGAGATTCAGCAAAACCCAGATGACGCATACAAGTATACTGACAAGGGTAACTTGGTAGCAGTAATTAGTAACGGAACTGCCGTGCTCGGTCTTGGCGACATTGGCGCCATGAGCGGAAAGCCAGTTATGGAAGGCAAAGGATTGCTTTTCAAGATTTATGGCGGTATCGATGTCTTCGATATCGAAGTGGCTGAAAAAGACCCTGAGAAATTCTGCGAAACCGTAGAACGTATTGCTCCTACATTTGGTGGTATCAACCTGGAGGACATCAAGGCACCTCAGTGCTTCTATATCGAGGAGCGCCTGAAGAAGAACCTTGACATCCCTGTCATGCACGATGACCAGCACGGTACGGCAATCATCTCTGCTGCCGGTTTGAAGAATGCCCTGGAAGTAGCAGGAAAGGATATCAAAGACGTCAAGATTGTTGTAAACGGTGCTGGTGCTGCTGCTATCAGCTGTACAAAACTCTATGTTGCTCTCGGTGCACAGATCAAGAACATCGTGATGCTCGACTCTAAGGGCGTTATCACAAGCGACCGTGAGAACCTGACCGAGCAGAAGAAGATGTTTGCTACCGACCGCCGCGACATCCATACTCTGGAAGAGGCTGTAAAGGGTGCTGACGTATTCGTTGGATTGAGCAAGGGCAATGTCCTGACTCAGGATATGGTTCGCTCTATGGCTGACAGCCCTGTTGTATTCGCTTTGGCTAACCCTGTTCCTGAAATCAGCTACGAGGATGCCATGGCTAGCCGTCCAGACGTACTGATGTCTACCGGCCGTTCAGACTATCCTAACCAGATTAATAATGTAATTGGTTTCCCATACATCTTCCGTGGTGCGCTCGACGTTCACGCACGCGCCATCAACGAAGAGATGAAGATGGCTGCCGTTCATGCTATCGCTGATTTGGCAAAGCAGCCTGTACCTGATGTAGTGAATGATGTTTACCACGTCAACGACCTTACATTCGGTCCTAAGTACTTCATTCCAAAACCAGTTGACCCACGTCTGATTACTGAGGTTTCTGCAGCAGTAGCCAAGGCTGCCATGGACAGTGGCGTTGCACGTACTCCTATCACAGACTGGGAGCAGTACAAGCAGCAGTTGCGCCAGTTGCTCGGTCAGGAGACCAAGCTTACCCGCAAGCTCCACGATACAGCCCGACTTCACCCACAGCGCGTAGTATTCGCTGAGGGCGGTAACCCTACCATGCTGAAGGCAGCCGTTCAGGCTAAGAGCGAGGGTATCTGCCAGCCTATCCTGTTGGGTAACCCAGATCGTCTGAACCGTGTGGCTAACCGACTGAAGCTCGATCTCTCTGACATCGAAATAGTAGATATGCGTGCTGACAACGAACAGGGTCGCCGTGCCAAGTTTGCCAAGCACCTGGCTGAGAAGCGTGCTCGTGAGGGCTACAGCTTCGAGGAGGCTTACGACAAGATGTATGAGCGCAACTACTTCGGTATGTCTATGGTTGAGCAGGGTGATGCTGATGCTTTCATCACTGGTCTCTATACTAAATACAGCAATACCATCAAGGTGGCTAAGGACGTAATCGGTATCCGTGACGAATACAAGACATTCGGTACCATGCACATCCTCAACACCCAGAAGGGCGTATACTATATTGCTGATACATTGATTAACCGTCACCCTGACGAGGATGTCCTGACCGACATCGCCAAGTTGTCTGCCGGAACAGTGAAGTTCTTCAATGAGGAGCCTGTCATGGCTATGTTGAGCTACTCTAACTTCGGTACCGACAACGTAGGTTCTCCTGTCAAGGTAAAGAAGGCTGTTGCTGAAATGCAGAAGGAATTCCCTGAACTTGCCATCGATGGTGAGATGCAGGTGAACTACGCTCTCAACAAGGATCTTCGTGATGAGAAGTATCCATTCTCTCGTCTCAAGGGCAAGGATGTCAACACATTGGTATTCCCTAACCTGAGCAGTGCCAACGGCGCTTACAAGCTCCTTCAGGCATTGAATCCTGAGGCAGAAATCATCGGTCCTATCCAGATGGGTCTTAACAAGCCTATCCACTTCACCGATTCTGAGAGCAGCGTTCAGGACATCGTTAACATTACTGCAGTAGCAGTGATTGATGCTTACGTAGAAAAGATTAAGAAACAGAAATAAAAGGAATTTTTTTTTCCGTATTCTCTTTACATCTAGCGAGATGGTTTTTAGAGAGTACAACAATTGGGCTGGGACGTGATGTTTCGGCCCTTTTTTTATTATCTTTTATCAGTTTTTAGTTAAAAAAACTTTAATCAACATTGTTGTGTTCCCACACGCCACATTCCTTTATAAAATACTGCTCAAATAATTTGGTAATATTAAAAAAAATGTATACCTTTGCAGCAGTTATCCTGAAAACAATCTTTTTACCTTAAGGGAAACTAATACCTATTGAAGATTTGGAGCGGTAGCCTGTGAAGGTCATCGCTT
>ERZ1023886.418-NODE-418-length-16899-cov-19.648540_pt1 | contig 16899 bp, 9 predicted proteins | sample MGYA00380395_ERZ1023886 | MGnify/ENA primary metagenome ERZ1023886 (study PRJEB33179, sample SAMN07449002) | human gut metagenome | biome: Human-gut; feature: Human associated habitat; material: Faeces | host: Homo sapiens | place: India: Bhopal | collected... | reverse complement strand
GGCTAAATATATTGCAATTATCTAATAATCATATAATTACACCTTTTTTACTCTATGCTGCATATAAAAATGATTTTTTAATTTCAGATTTCAGTTTTTTTTGTGACCCTTCCTTCACAACCTTCAGTTTTTCAGAGGGTATCCTTTGTTCGTAATTCTTTACAAACTCGAAAATCCTAAATCTGCGTTATCTGTGAAATCTGTGGGACGATTAATGAAACGAAAAAGAGGATGTGCCATGGACTTATGACACATCCTCTTTTTGATTGTATTTTGAATGTTGAACCAGTTAAACTAATCATCAAGTTCAATGTTCAATGTCTTTACACGAGTGTTGCAACAACTTCCTCACGAGTACCTGGCAACATATCGATGACAGGAATCTCTGGCATGGTGTAGCAACCTGGCTGGAGACGGAAGGAAGCACGAGCCACATTAACCAAAACCTGAGCGGTGAGGGCAGGGTTGTTGATGCTCATGTTGAACTCGAAACGCTGGTTCTGAGTCTTGCCAGATACACCCTTGCGAACGAGGTTCACACCATGACCCATATCCTTTACATCATCTACAGATGCTACGGCAAATACGTGAGTCTCATCGTGAGCGAAGTATGGGTCAGCCTTGATCTCTGCGGTAACATCCTCAAGCTTGGCGCCTTCCTCAAGTTCTACATATACCATACGGCGGTGGATACCCTCGCCCAATGGGATAGTAACAGAGAGCGCTTCCTTGACACCCTTCTTGCTACGAACGCAAACTGAGTGTCCCATGCTCATACCAGGACCGAAGTTGGTATAGGTCAATCCCTTTGGAGCCAGACTTTCCATCAATACACGTACGATAGAGTCAGAACCTGGGTCCCAGCCGGCTGAGATTACGCTCACCTTGCCTGCCTTCTTGCAGTTCTCCATCTGCTTGGTGCGGTAGTCGAGGATGCTGGTGTGGATATCGAAACTATCTACGGTGTTGATGCCGAGTGCAACGATCTTCTCTGCATATTCTGGGCAAGAACGGGTAGGAGTTGCGAGGATAGCAACATCTACATCCTTCAACTTGGTGATGTCATCTACTACCTCATAGTTAGCCAACTCTGCTGGTTTGTCCTTAGCACCCTGGCGACGAACGATACCTGCAATCTCGAAATCAGGAGCTGCTTCGAGAGCCTCTACTGTAAACTTACCGATGTTGCCGTAACCTACTACGGCTGCTCTAAACTTTTTCATCTGTTATTTCTTTTATTTAATTGTTGTTTCTGTTTATAAATTATATATTAAACTCTATCTTATGAGAGTTATTGTCTTATCGTCAAACTATCTTATGGATTAGTTTTTGCGGATATATTTCCGCTTTATATCTATTTCCGGTTGCAAAAGTATAGCTTTTTCTTGAAATACGTGACGTTTTAACAGATTTTTAAGTCATAAAAGTTGCAAAAGGTAATAAAATCATAGTTTCTAGGTAGAGCGAAGTGTGAATTGTAAGGCTTATGGAATGGATTCCTTTCAGTTTCGTGATTTTATGGGAAACTTAGCATAGGCTTTCACTTGATACAATATATTGAGTATTTTGCCGTTAAATAAATATTATTATAATGTGGAGATAAATTAGATATGATAGAATATATTCATGGCGATTTGACAGAGTTAACTCCAGCTTTGGCTGTTGTAGAGACAGCAGGAGTGGGGTATGGACTTAACATCTCGCTTAATACTTATACCGCCATTCAGGGCAAACAGGAAGTAAAACTCTATGTTCATGAAGTCTTGGTGGCAGGTGGAAGAGATGATTCTTTCACCCTTTTCGGTTTTGCTACAAAGCAGGAACGTGAGCTTTATCGTTTGCTGATTACGGTATCTGGCGTGGGAGGAAATACTGCGAGAATGATACTCTCATCCATGTCTCCGAGTGAGCTCTGCAACGTGATTTCATCGGGTAACGACAAGATGTTGAAGGGAGTAAAAGGTATCGGACTCAAGACAGCCCAGCGTATCATTCTGGATTTAAGAGATAAGATCGTGAGTCTTGGTATCGCAGATGAACTTCCTGCTAATGGTGGCAATGTGGTGATGGTGAACAACGATGTGAAGGATGAGGCGGTGAGTGCCCTTACCATGCTTGGCTTCTCTCCGGCTCCTTCTGCCAAGGTGGTTGTCGACATCTTGAAGGCTCAGCCTGATTTACCGGTAGAACAGGTTGTAAAGTTGGCTCTTAAGCAAATCAAGTAATAGCTGTAAGAGAGATAATAAAGTGTCAATAATTTGAAAATTTTGATTTTTAGCATCTGCAAATGAGGCAAAGAAAAATATATTTGTTGTTCTTCTGGTTGATGGTTTCTACCTTCAGCTATGCTCTTGTCATGCCTTATCTGCAGGATAACCGTCCTCGTAGAAAATCTCAGAATTCTGCTCAGACTCAGCAGAAACAGCAGGTTCAGCAAGTAAAGAATAAGGCACAGGACAAAGATAACAGCAGTAAAATATCAGTTTCTGCCCAACCTTTCAAGGTGGAGGATGATACCATTCCTGATTCTTTGCTGAATACCCGTTGGAAGATTCAGCTTACCCAACCTTATTCCCTCAGCGACCTCTATCAGAGTCCGCTCGACTTGCAGCGCCCAGACAACATGAAGTATGAGGTGGTCTATAACGATACGCTCAATCGTTTCGTTATCGGAAATCGTATGGGCAATACCTGGCTCTCGGCTCCTATCATGCTTACTCCGGAAGAATATAACTCCTGGACTGAGATGAATGAAAGAAGTGCTTTCTTCCGCAAGAAGAATGATGAAATTTATCAGACCAAAGGTAAGGAGAAGTTCGATTTTTCTGATATGCATTTCGACCTGGGACCTGCTGAGAAGATTTTCGGACCTGGTGGTATCCGTGTCAGGACACAGGGTTCTGCCGAACTGAAACTGGGTATGAACAAGAAGAGCATCGATAATCCATCTTTGCCTATCCGCAACCGAAAAACCACGATGATGAACTTCGATGAGAAGATAAATCTCAATGTCAATGGTAAGGTGGGCGATAAGGTGAATATGAACCTGAACTATAATACGGATGCCACGCTGGATTATGATGCGCAGAATATGAAGCTGAAGTATGATGGTAAGGAAGATGAGATTATCAAGCTTGTTGAGGCTGGTAATGTGTCGTTTCCCAGCAACTCTTCGCTCATCAAGGGTGCCAGTAGCCTCTTTGGTGTAAGAACCGATATGCAGTTTGGTAAGTTGAAATTGCAGATGGTGGCATCGCAGAAGAAGAGTGCATCCAAGAGTGTTTCCAGTAAGGGCGGTGTACAGTTGACTCCATTTGAAATCAATGTAGCCGATTATGAGGAGAATCGTCACTTCTTCCTTTCCCGATATTTCAGAAATCAGTATGACAGGTGGATGCAGAAGTTGCCTAATCTTGTTACAGGCGTTACCATCAACCGTGTTGAGATTTGGGTAACCAACAAGACGGGAACTACTGCCAATACCCGAAACATTGTGGCACTGACCGATCTTGGTGAAACCTCAAAGATCAGTAATCCTATGTGGACGGCAACCGGACAGGTGCCTTCTAACAGTGCCAATACCGAGTATCAGGCAATGACTACCCAGTATGTGGCTGCCCGTGATATTGATCAGGCTGCTGCTACTTTGGAGGGAGCCGGTCTGGTTGGAGGTGCTGATTTTGAGAAATTGGAGAGTGCCCGTCTTTTGAGTTCTTCTGAGTATTCCGTCAATACTGCCTTGGGTTATGTTTCTTTGAAGACGGGTATTCAGACCGATCAGGTATTGGCTGTGGCCTATGAATATACATCGGGTGGTGTAACTTATCAAGTGGGTGAGTTTGCTTCTGATATTACTGATACCAAGCAGGCTCTTTTTGTCAAGGCGCTCAAGAATACCAGTTGTAATCCTCAGCAGGGTAACTGGGACCTGATGATGAAGAACGTGTATTATCTCGCCTCTAATATAGAAAAGGAGAAATTCCGTCTTGACGTAAAATATCAGAGCGATACTACGGGTGTTTATCTCTCTTATATTCCAGAACAGAGAGTAAAGAATACGCCAATCATTCGTGTGCTTGGTGCTGACCGACTTGATAATAACAACAAGGCGCATAGCAACGGATATTATGACTATGTAGAAGGCTATACCGTTTCTAATGGTCGTGTGTTTATTCCGAAAGTAGAACCTTTCGGAAGTTATATGCGTGATTATCTGGTCAAGAACGGAGTGGCTGCGGATGCAGCAGAGAAATATGCCTTTACCGAACTGTATGACAGTACCAAGACCGTAGCCAGACAAATAGCTGAGAAAAATAAGTATCTGATGGTGGGTCAGTTTAAAGGCTCTTCTGCCAGCGTCATCTCGCTGGATGCCTATAACGTACCACAAGGTTCGGTCGTTGTAACTGCTGGTGGTGTTACCCTGACAGAGGGTACAGACTATTCGGTAGATTACAATGCGGGTGAGGTTACCATTCTCAATCAGAGCATCATCGATGCGGGTACCTCGGTCAATGTATCCTTGGAAAGTAATACGGATTATGCTCAGACTCGCAAGACCATGTTTGGTGTGAACTGGGAGTATGATTTCTCCAAGAACTTCCAGATGAGTGGTACCTTGCAGCATCTTTCCGAACAGGCTCTTACAACGAAGGTCTCCATGGGTTCTGAGCCATTGAAGAATACTCTTTGGGGTGTTAATCTCAATTGGAAGAAGGAGAGTCAATGGCTTACCAATGTACTTGACAAGATACCATTCCTGCATCTTACCCAACCATCGCAAATCTCTTTTACCAGTGAGTTTGCACAGTTGTTGGCAGGAGAGGCTGGTGGTACGCAGGACAATGCTTCCTATATTGATGACTTCGAAAATACCAAGAACGGCATTGATGTGATGACGCCTACCTCTTGGTTTATCTCCAGCGTGCCATCGCTCAATTTCAAGGAAGATTATAATGATAAGACCGGACTGACGAGCGGTTTCCACCGTTCCCGTCTGGCTTGGTATTGTATCGACCCTCTCTTTACCCGTCGAGGCAGTTCCTTGACTCCTGGACATATCAAGAGCGACCTCAAGCAGCTCAGTAATCACTATGTTCGCGAAGTATATGTGAAGGAGCTGTTCCCATTGCGCCAGCAGAACAGTTACCAGGGAGCCACCAATACCCTGAGCGTGCTCAACCTGGCTTACTATCCATCAGAGCCGGGTCCTTATAACTTTAATGTGGAAGACCTGCTGTCAGATGGTACATTGAAGAATCCACAGCTCAATTGGGGTGGTATGATGCGTAAGCTCGATACCAATGATTTCGAGCAAGCCAACATTGAATACATCGAGTTCTGGTTGCTTGATCCGTTCCTCTATACCCGTGAACAGCCGGATGCCAATGAATATGGAGGAGATTTCTATATCAATCTGGGTGAGGTGAGCGAAGATATTCTGCGGGATGGCAAGAAGTTCTATGAGAGCGGTATGCCTGTAGATGGCAGCAAGAGCTTTACTTATACTCAGTGGGGTAAGATTCCTACTCAGAGTACGGTAACCTATGCTTTTGCTACAACCAGTGGCAGCCGTGCCTTGCAGGATGTTGGTTTCAACGGTCTGACCGATGCCGAGGAACAGGAATTCTATAAGAGTGCTTATCTAGACCAGATTCAGGGAAAGGTGAACCAAGCTGTATTCGACAGCATCTTTGCTGACCCTGCACGTGATAACTATCACTATTTCCGTGGCAGTGACTGGGATCAGATGCGTGCTCCTATCTTGCAACGTTATAAGTATATCAACAACCCTCAGGGCAACTCGCCTGATAGCGATAGCCGTTCTGAGAGTTATGATACATCTTATAAGTCTACCCCTGATGTGGAAGATATCAATCAGGATTATACGCTGAATGAATATGAAAAGTACTTCCAGTATAGGGTAAGTATCCGTCCGGAAGATCTGGTTGTGGGTACCAACCATATTGTGGACAAGCGAGAATATTCACAGACCTGGCGAGATAATACCAAGTCGTCTGTTACCTGGTATCAGTTCCGTATTCCTGTAGATGAGTTCGAGAGCCGGCAGGGTAATATCAATGATTTCTCCAGCATCCGTTTCATGCGTATGTTCCTTACGGATTTCAAGAAGCCTATCGTTCTGCGCTTTGGAACGCTCGACCTGGTACGTGGTGAATGGCGTACTTATGATCAGCAGTTGAGTGCAGCTTCTGGTGGAACCTTGGAGGCTAGTGCCGTGAATCTTGAGGAAAATGCCGAGAAGACTCCGGTCAATTACGTCTTGCCTCCAGGCATCAGCCGTGAGCAGGATCCTAGCCAGCCACAGCTGGTTGAATCCAACGAGCAGGCTTTGAGCCTTGTTGTCAGGAATCTGACCAGTGGAGAAGCCAAGGCGGTATACAAGAATACTACTCTCGACCTCCGTCAGTATAAGCGTATCCAGATGTTTACCCATGCCAATGCCTTGGAGCAGAATACCACAAATCTGAAGGATAGGGAGCTGGCGGTCTTCATCCGTCTGGGTAGCGACTATAAGAATAACTATTATGAATATGAGATTCCGCTCACCCTTACGGCTCCTCGCAGCAATTACAATCGTAATGTGCCTGCCGACCGCAGGTTGGTTTGGCCTGAGGAGAATATGCTGGATGTGGCTCTCAGCATCTTTACCAATCTCAAGAAGGAGCGTAATAAGGCTAAGGCACAAGGCTTGGCTTCTTATATGGCACCTTACTCAGCATACGATAGCGAGCACCCTAACAATAAGTTGACCATTGTGGGTAATCCTAGCCTTGGCGAGGTGAAGACCATGATGATTGGTGTGCGCAATAATTCGGGCGATATCAAGAGTGGTGAAGTCTGGGTAAACGAACTCCGCCTCAAGGAACATAACAACAAGGGTGGATGGGCTGCCAATGCTAATCTCAATATACAGCTGTCTGATTTCGGTAGTGTCAATGCTACGGGAAGATATGTCAGCGAAGGATTTGGAGGTCTGGAAGACGGTGTGGCTAGCAGAAGTACCGACAACTATGGTACCTATAGCGTAACCACCTCGTTGGAAATGGGTAAGTTCTTCCCAGACAAGGCTAAGGTCAGCATACCGGTTTATTATAGTGTAACAAAGGAGAAAACTTCGCCTAAGTATAATCCGATGGATACGGATATGGAACTGAAGGATGCTCTCGATGCTGCCGGTTCGAAGACCGAGCGCGATTCTATAGAGAATATTGCTGTGACCAAGGTTACGCAAACCAATTTCTCGGTATCCAATGCTCGTGTTGGGATTGCCACCAAGCGCCATCCGATGCCTTACGACCCAGCCAACTTCTCCTTTACCTATAGTCATGCCCATCAGCATACTACCGGTGAGACTACGGTTCGTGAGCAGAGAGACAACTGGCGAGGGGCTTTGGATTATTCATGGACTCCTGTGTATAAGTCGTGGGAACCTTTCAAGAAAATCAAGAACAAGAGCAAGTGGCTCGACATTCTGAAGCGTTTCGGGCTGAACTGGTTGCCGCAGAATCTCGCTTTCAATACCGAGATGACACATGAAACCTATGAATTGCAGGAGCGTGATATGGAGAGTCTTACCAAGTCGCAGTTGCCTATCACATTCAGCGATCAGTTCCTTTGGAACCGTGAATTTGCTCTGCGTTGGGATTTGACCAAGAATCTGCACATGAACTTCCAGAGTGCTACCCATGCACAGGTAGATGTGCCATATCCGGATGTGAATACGGATCTTTATGCTGATCAGTATCATGCCTGGAAGGATTCTGTATACAGAAGTGCCGTGCTCAATAGTGTCAGAACTTGGGGTACTCCGCTCGATTATAGCCAGAGTTTTACAGCATCTTATAAGGTGCCGCTCAACTTATTGCCTGTTTTCGATTGGGTGAATACCGATGCTTCTTATAGTTCTAACTATTCTTGGGAGCGAGGCATGGAAGATGAGAATGGCAACTCCTATGGCAATACCATTAATACTCATCGCGAATTGACACTCAACGGTTCGTTCAATCTGGTAAAACTCTACAATCATGTGCCTTTCCTCAAGAAGGTAAATGAAAAGTTTGAACGTACGCAGTCTAGGAGTCAGTTGCTTCGCAAGAAGCAAGAGAAGGAGAAGAAAAAGAAAGATGCCAAGGAACTGGCTACTGATCCAAAGAAGGCATTGCCTAAGAACAAGAAGGCATTCGAGAAAGAAATCACGCTCTTGCCTGATACTACTCTCAGTATCCGTCATGGCAAGAACAGCAAGCGTCTTATCGTGTCTGCCAAGACTGCTGATGGTAAGTTGTTCCCTATTAAATATAAAAAGGTGGACAATAACCAGATTAAGCTCATCTCCAAGGTGGATAGTGCCAAGAAAATCAAAATCTCGGTACTGGCGAAGGAACCGCTGGAAGAAAAGAGTTGGTATAAGACTTGGCAAACGGTGGCGCGATTGGCAATGATGGTTCGTAATGTCAGCTTCAATTATCGCAGCAGCTATCAGCTCACGCTGCCTGGTTTCACCCCAAGTATCGGTGATGCCTTCGGACAGAAAAAGGTGGGTTCTATGGCACCTGGTCTGGATTTTGCCTTTGGCTTGGTGGATGATGACTATATCGGTAAGGCTAGGGAGAATGACTGGCTGCTCCGCAATGACTCTGTTGCAACACCTGCCACAACTAGCAAGACTGAGAACTTGCAATTGCGTATGACGCTGGAGCCGGTGAAGGACTTGAAGATAGATCTTTCTGCTGTCCGCACCCAGACTACCCAGAAGAGTATTCAATATATGTATGAGGGAACTCCTACTACACAGAGTGGTTCTTTCCAGATGAGTACCATCTCACTAAGTACAGCCTTTGAGGGAATGGGTGATGCCAATAGCGGTTATCGCAGCAAGACATTCGAGAAGTTTGTCAATTCCTTGGCGGGTTATCGTGATAGGGTAGAAGCTCAATATGCTGGAACCGTTTATCCGGCGGGTTCTGCATTGAGTGGAGGTAAGTTTGATGCATCCCGTACTCCTGTTAATCAGTATAGTGGTGACGTGATGATTCCGGCTTTCCTCAATGCTTATACTTCGATGGGTGGCAATTCTCTCTCGCTGTTCCCGGCTTTGAGCAGACTGTTGCCTAACTGGACGGTTCGTTATAGCGGTCTGGGCAGGTTGCCTTGGTTCCGTGATCACTTCAAGAGTGTTAACATCAACCATTCTTATAAGAGTATCTTTGCGGTAGGCAGTTATAACAGTTACAGTACCTATCAGGAATATATGAACGGTCTGGGCTTCATCAATGATGCTTCTACGGGTAATCCTTCGCCTAGCAGTATGTTTAACATTTCGCAGGTGAGCATCAATGAGGCTTTCTCTCCATTGCTGGGTATGGACGTTACATTCAATAACAACATGACCCTCAAGGGTGAGTATCGCCAGACGCGTGTGCTGAATCTCAGTATGACGAGTGTGCAGCTCAATGAGGCGCTCAGTAAAGACTGGGTCATCGGTATGGGTTATCGCATCAACAACTTCAGTTTGTTTGAGGGTGGTGCTCGCAAGCTGAAAGTTAAGACTGGGGCGGGTAATAAGAAGGACAACAGAAATGCATCTTCTAACAGTCAGCAGATGCGTGGAGCCAATCATGATCTCAACCTTCGTCTTGACTTCAGTTTCCGCAAGCAGGCTGCCATTGTTCGTGATATTGCCACCATGACAAGTAGTGCTAGCAGTGGTAATAATGCCTTGAAGTTGAGCTTCTCTGCCGATTATACGTTCAGCAAACTCCTGACCATGAGTTTCTATTACGATCGTCAGACCAATACTCCTCTGCTGTCTAGCAGTAGTTATCCGACGACCACTCAGGATTTCGGTTTGAGCATTAAGTTCTCGTTGACGAGATAAAAAGAAGATAAATGAAAAAAGCTCGGATGCAAATTGCGTCCGAGCTTTTTTATCAGTATTCTGTTTGATTAGTCCTTTTTATCGTAAGCATGAACAGGGTAGTCGATGGTATAGTGAAGACCACGGCTCTCCTTACGTTCTATTGCCATGCGGGTGATAAGATAGCCCACGTTGATCATGTTGCGGAGCTCGCAGAGATCCTTGCTCACCTTGACACGCTTGAAGAGATTCTCGGTCTCTTCGTAGAGAAGGTCGAGACGGTCCCACGCACGCTTCAGACGGAGGTCGCTGCGAACGATGCCCACGTAATTGCTCATGCATTCACCTACCTCCTTGATGCTCTGGGTAATCAAAACCTTCTCTTCGTTGGTCATGGTACCCTCGTCGTTCCATGCAGGAACCTTCTCGTTGAAATCATATTCATCTACATGCTCCAGACTGTGCTTGGCAGCTGTCTCGGCATAAACCACAGCCTCGATGAGCGAGTTGCTGGCAAGACGGTTGCCACCATGCAGACCGGTGCAGGAGCATTCGCCCAAGGCATAGAGACGGTTGATGCTTGAACATCCGTTCAAATCTACCTTGATACCACCACACATATAGTGAGCTGCAGGACGAACAGGGATATAATCCTTAGTGATGTCGATGCCGATACTGAGACACTTGGCGTAGATATTTGGGAAGTGATGCTTGGTCTCCTCAGGATTCTTATGGGTTACATCCAGGCAGACATGATCCAGACCGTGAATCTTCATCTCCTTATCGATGGCACGTGCCACGATGTCGCGAGGAGCCAGACTCAATCGCTTGTCATATTTCTCCATGAAGCTCTCGCCGTTAGGCAAACGCAAGATGCCACCATATCCACGCATAGCCTCGGTGATGAGGAAGGCAGGATGAGTCTCTCCTGGATGATAGAGAGCTGTAGGGTGGAACTGTACGAACTCCATATCGGCTACGGTTCCCTTGGCACGGTAAACCATCGCCTCACCGTCACCGGTAGCGATGACAGGGTTGGTGGTAGTCTGATAAACGGCACCACAACCACCGGTACACATCACGGTAACCTTGCTCAGATAGGTATCCACCTTCTGGGTATCAGGATTCAGAACGTAGGCTCCGTAACAGTTAATATAAGGTGTACGGCGGGTAACACGGGCACCCAAATGGTGCTGGGTGATAATCTCTACAGCAAAATGATTTTCCTTGATATCGATGTCCGGACAGTTGCGTACAGCTTCCATCAGACCACGCTGAATTTCTGCACCTGTATCATCTGCATGATGAAGGATACGGAACTCGCTATGTCCGCCTTCACGGTGAAGATCGAACTTGCCGTCCTGCTGCTTGTCGAAGTTGACACCCCACTGCACGAGCTCCTTGATCTGCTCTGGTGCCATGGTGACAACCTGCTTCACTGCTTTATAATCGCTGATATAATCACCAGCAATCATTGTATCCTGTATGTGCTTGTCGAAGTTATCCACTTCCAAGTTGGTAACTGACGCAACACCACCTTGTGCAAATGAAGTGTTTGCCTCATCAAGAGAGGTTTTGCAAATCATACACACTTTACCTTTATGCGCTCTGGCTACTTTCAGGGCGTAACTCATACCGGCAACTCCTGAGCCGATAATCAGAAAATCATACTTATAAACCATGTGAGTTTATTCTAATAATGCTTAATTGTTTGCAAAAGTACTAATTTCTCTTTAATAATGAGTAATAAAAGACGGATTTTTTGTAATTTTGCACCGAAATTTATGGTAATATAGTCTTTAAGACTATCAAAATGACAAATATTAACAAGATATGGCAGATAGAACTTTTCATAAACGCTTTACAATGACAGCCCGTTTGGGTGTGGCTGTCTTTGCATTTTTGGCTGGCTATTTCTTTTGGGTGAAGATGGCGATTATCGGCATCTTCCTGGCCATTGTCATCGTGGGCATGATAGAGCGTATTCTGAATACTACTTATACCTTTAAGAAGGTAAAACCTATCGACCGGGATGATGAGATGGAGTATCTGATCATCAACGAAGGAAGGTTCTCGTCCAACAAGAATGTACCGGTCTGCGACATCATAGATGTGCATCCGGTGAAGACTTTTATGGGACTGGACAGGTGTGTAGTGATAGAATATGGTCATAAGAACATGGTGGCCGTTCAGCCTGATAATGAAGAGGCTTTTGAGAAAGAAATTAAGAAACGACAAAGAAGTGAAGAATGAGGAACGAAGAGTGAAGATTTCAATTGTGATGGAAAAGATTAAATATATGATGTTGAGCCTGATGATGGCGATGGTTGTTGCATTGCCAATGCAGGCTCAAGATGTGAATGATGACGAGGTGGTAGAATCGCAGGACGAGACAGAATTGGCTGATTCTACCTTGATTGACTCCCTGGCTACTGATACCCAGAAGTTGCCTTGGCCTGTCTCGGTTCAGGTTGGTCTGGACAAACTCCTGGAGAGTAAGATGTTCGAGACATCGCAGGTGGGATTGATGGTATGGGACCTGAAGGCCGATTCCTGTATCTACAAGAGAAATGAGCGACAGCTGATGCGCCCGGCTAGTACAATGAAGCTCCTGACTGCTATTACTGCATTGGATAAATTGGGCGGTTCTTACCAGTTTAAGACATCCCTCAAGTATACGGGAACCATAGAAAATGGGGTTCTGACGGGTGATGTATATTGCATCGGCGGTATGGATCCTCGTTTCAACAGCGATGATATGGCAGCCTTTGCCAATGGTTTGAAGGAAATGGGCATCGACACCATTCGTGGCAGTATTTATGCAGACCGTTCAATGAAGGATGCTGATTTGCTGGGTGAAGGATGGTGCTGGGATGATGACAACCCGGTGTTGTCGCCTTTGGTATTTGCCCGTAAAGACATCTTTATGGATAGATTTCTGGCAAAGTTAAAGGATGTTGGTATTCTCTTTGAAGGGATGTATTCTACCATCAAACCTTGTCCAGCTAATGCTTTTACCATCTGTACCCGTTTCCATACGATGGATCAGGTGCTGCATAAGATGATGAAAGATAGTGATAATCTCTATGCCGAGAGTATGTACTATCAGATAGCTGCCTCTACCGGCAACCGGCCAGCCAGTGCCAAGAGTGCCAGAAATGTGGAACGACAGTTGATTAGAAAAATTGGGCTCGATCCGTCCCGTTATAAATTGGCTGATGGTTCCGGGTTGTCCTTATATAATTATCTGAGTGCCGAACTGGAGGTGAAATTGCTGCGTTATGCTTATAAGAATGATAATATCAAGGAGCATCTGATGCAGTCATTGCCTATCGGTGGAGTGGATGGCACGTTGAAGAGGCGAATGAAGAATAGTTTTACTCATGGTAATGTAAGGGCAAAGACTGGTACTTTGACGGGTATCATCTCGCTAGCTGGATATTGCAAGGCTGCCAATGGTCATGAACTTTGCTTTTCCATTATTAATAATGGTATCATGCATGGCAATAATGCCCGTAATTTTGCAGATAAGGTTTGTACCTTGCTCTGTCAACCGTAATTTAGTTAAGACTTAATAGTTTATGGAAGAAATTCGTAAGTTTGTAGATGAAATGATAACATGGGCAGGTATCACTGGTGATTATGTGCCTATGCTTCGTCATATTTTGCTTACCGTTACCGCTGTTCTGTTGGCGATGCTGAGCGATTTCCTATGTCGGAAGATATTGGTTCCGTTGATTTCCAAGATTACGGAGAAGACGGAGGCGTCTTGGGATGATGTGCTTTTCAACAAGAAGGTGCTTACTTCTGCCTGCCATATCGTTCCCGCCGTAGTTATCTGGTCGCTCATGCCTCTCATTTATCTTGAATATCCGATATTCAAGGAGATTCTGGAGCGTGCCACTGGTATTTATATCGTTGTGATGTCGGTGCGCACGGTTTTGGTTTTCATCGGTTCTTTCAAGGGGTTGGAGAATGGGGATGAGCGTCGTTCTTCGGCTCAACAGTATTTCCACACTTTCTGTGGTGTACTTCGAGTGCTGATGCTCTTTGTGGCAGGAGTGGTAGTGGTTGCTATTTTGCTGGGTAAGAGTCCGATGACCTTGTTTGCCGGCTTGGGTGCTACTTCTGCTGTCTTGATGTTGGTGTTCAAGGATACCATCCTCGGTCTGGCTGCCGGTGTGCGACTCACCAGTAATGACATGCTTCATAAAGGCGATTGGATTACCGTAAAGTCGGTAGATGCCAATGGTATTGTAGAGGATATGTCACTCACCACCGTAAAGGTTCGTAATTTCGATAATACCATCGTTACTATTTCGCCAGCTACCCTGGTGAATGGGTCGTTCCAAAACTGGATTGGCATGCAGAAGAGTGGGGGAAGAAGAGTGAAGCGTATTATTTATTTCGATTTCCGTAGCATCCGATTGGTGGATGAGGCTTTGAAGCAGGAGCTGCTTGCCAAGCATTTTGCTGTAGAGGATTCTTTTAAGTTGAAGGAATCTCTCCAGAAGGCGATAGAAAAGGATATTGTGGAAGGAAAGGATATTGAGGATCTGAAGAATCCGGCAGCCCTGGCTCCAACTAATCTTCAGCTTTATCGCAGGTTTATGGAGAAATATCTGCGTCAGCGTCCTGAGGTGAATACGGAACTTACCTTGATGGTGCGCCACATGGAGGCTACCCAGTGCGGTCTTCCTATCGAATTCTATTTCTTCATCAAGGATAAGGTTTGGGTTAATTACGAGCATATCCTAGCCGACATCATGGAACATGCCTATGCGCTTGCCAACGAATTCGGTCTGAAGATTTATGAGCAATATCCGGAACAGTAATTACTTTGAACATTGAGATTTGAACTTTATGAATAGTTACTGTTTCGGCGGATTTGTAATCCGCTAAAAGGACCGAAGCAAGAAAGTAACGCCCTGAAAGGGCAAAAGCATAATAATGATCAATAACTCTTTTTTTTCAACAGAAATACTCCGTTGGTTTCGTGAGAACCGCAGAGACCTGCCTTGGCGCGAAACCAGGGATCCTTATGCCATCTGGCTGAGCGAAATCATCCTTCAGCAAACCCGCATAGTCCAAGGTTGGGAATATTGGGAACGGTTCATGCAAACCTATCCCAAGGTAGAAGACCTGGCTGCAGCCAGCGAGGATGATGTCTTGAAGCTCTGGCAGGGCCTGGGCTATTACTCCCGTGCCCGCAATCTCCATACTGCTGCCAAGCAGATTGTGGCTCTCGGTTCTTTCCCTAACACCCTTGACGGCATCAAATCCCTGAAGGGAGTAGGCGATTATACCGCAGCTGCCATCGGCTCTTTCGCTTTCGATATTCCGGCAGCTGTGGTTGATGGTAATGTATATCGGGTTCTTTCCCGCTACTTCGGTATTGATACGCCTATCAATTCAACTCAGGGGAAAAAAGAGTTTGCAGCTTTGGCGCAATCGCTCTTGCCTGCATCCGATGCGGCATCCTATAATCAGGGAATGATGGATTTCGGTGCGATTCAATGCACTCCCCAGTCTCCGAAGTGTCTGCTCTGTCCGCTTGCAGAAACCTGCGAGGCATTGCGTTGCGGCAGGGTAGAGGAACTGCCTGTCAAGAACAAGACCGTGAAGGTGAAGACCCGCCATCTCTCCTATATATATATAAGGTGTAAATCTTCGGCAGCGAATGGTATTGGAATATCCGAACCGATGGTTGCCATCCATCGCCGTGGAGAAGGTGATATCTGGCAGGGATTGTGGGAGCCATATAATGTTTCGGATGTCAAGGAACTGCCTCCTTTCGTGAAAAATCCGATATTGCTGGCAAAGGATGTCAAGCACGTCCTGACTCATCGCATCCTTCTTGCTGATTTCTATCTCCTGGAAACTGACTGCCGTCCTCAACTCCCAGATGATTACATCTGGATCAGGGAATGTGAGATAGAAGATTATGGGGTTCCGAGACTGATAGAAATCATGCTGGAAAAGATCAATCCAGCAGAATAGGATAAATACATAATAATCTCTTCATATAGAATTAAAGATGATTCAATTCAATAAGAAATTGAGAGGATGGCTGCTGCTTGGCGTCATCGCTCTGCTCTCTGCTTTTGGCTTGTCGTCCTCTATGGTGCCGGCAGCACAGGGGGATGCATCGGGGATAGAAATCCCCGTTTCCAAGAAAAAGGTATCGCAAACCATCAGAAAGCGTTTTGCCTATACTGTATCATATAATCACGATACCTGTCAGCCTAACTGGGTGGCATGGTCATTGACCCGCGCTCATGCTTCAGGAAAGTTGAAGCGTGGCGACTTTGAGGATGATATGGATATGCCATCACCAAAGGGAACGAAGGCTGATTACTACAACAGCGGTTATGATAGAGGCCATCTCTGTCCGGCTGGTGATAACAAGTGGAACCAGAAGGCTATGGACGAGTGCTTCTTGATGACCAATATGTGTCCTCAGACCCATGCCCTGAATGCGGGTATCTGGAATAGTATCGAACAGCAGTGCCGTACCTGGGCAAAGAAATATGGCAAGGTTTATATCGTTTGCGGTCCGATATTCCTGAATAAGCAGCATCGCAAACTGGGTAAGAACAAGGTGGTGGTGCCTGATGCTTTCTTCAAGGTAATCCTCCGAACGGGCAAGAATCCGCAAGCCATCGGTTTTATCTGTCGCAACCAGAGAGCTACCGGATTGCAGAAGAAGGACTTTGTCAATACGGTGGATGAGGTGGAGCGTATCACCGGCTACGACTTCTTCTCCAAACTTCCTGATAACATCGAGAAAAAGATAGAGGTAAAAGCCGATATCAACCAGTGGTAAAAAAGAAAAGAGGGTGTGTCATAAGTCACATCCCATACGCCCTGAAAGGGCAAAAGCTCCTAGCCCAGGGCAGCGCCCTGGGTTTTAGAATAAATGCAACAAAGTCGCCCTGAAAGGGCAAAAGCTTTCAATTTCAACGCTTTTGCCCTTTCAGGGCGACTTTATTTTTTGTCAACATTACCCAGGGCGCTGC
>ERZ1023886.417-NODE-417-length-16899-cov-48.919556_pt1 | contig 16899 bp, 11 predicted proteins | sample MGYA00380395_ERZ1023886 | MGnify/ENA primary metagenome ERZ1023886 (study PRJEB33179, sample SAMN07449002) | human gut metagenome | biome: Human-gut; feature: Human associated habitat; material: Faeces | host: Homo sapiens | place: India: Bhopal | collected... | reverse complement strand
TTTGCAAGAGAGGAGATTTTGTTTTATTCTGATTTTACTGCTCTTTGAAGGCGTTTGGTGGTTTTGTATCCTCTTCCATATCTCTTTCCTTTGATGCCAATTAGTCCACCTTGATAATAGTTGATGGACTCTTGTCTATGAAGCATATTAATCATGCTTGCGAAGCTGGCTTCCTTGGTGTCGGGACGAAGTCGGAGAATCTCAGTCAAAATAGCTTCTTTAGTTAGTGGGGTGGCATACTTGGTAAGTACAATCTCGATGGCTTTGGCGATAGAGATACTCTGCGTGTCAAGTTCCTTACTTGTTAAAGTGAAATCCGCTTTTATGCTATCAAAAATATATTCAAATAAAGAAATAAGATATCATAATAGAATAGCTGGCGAAAGATGGCGGCATTACTTGCCGCCAAATCGCCATCCCAAGCCTAGCATCAGATTGTTAGGAGTCTTGAAATCCACCAGACTGTAGCCGATGTGCAGCATGGCACGTCGGCTCACATGAATCTTCAGGGCAAGCACCTCATATACACCCCTGAAATCGTTGCGATTGCCAAGCAGATAGGTTCCGGCACCGAAGTTGATGCTGAAATAAGGCATGGCAAACTCGCCACGAGCCGAAAGGCCCAGACCAGCCTGGGTACTAAACTTATGATTCACCACCTCGCCCCAAGGATCATTCTCCCGGCTAGCCGAACGGTCGTACACACCATCAAGCGAAGCACCCAAACTCAGCCAAGGGTTCAGCCGATACATCGGGTTTACATTGAAGCCCATCACGGCATACTTGCCATCCAGCAGATAGCTCGACACACCATCATGGGCTATTCCCTGCTTCCATGCGCCATACAAAACCACATCCGTGTAAAGTCCACGCCTATCCGGCAGCTTCTCCCGCTCCACCTTCGGCACAGCCAATGGTTGTCGGTTGATGTAATAAGCCAGACCCAATCTTATGCCGCCTGTGTTAAGTCCCATGTTAGGATAAGTGGTGTTGCCATTAGAGAAATGAGTCAGCGAAATACCGGCATTCAGGTCGAGATATTTCGAGAGCATCCACTTCATATACAAATCAACATCAATATATGCCGTAGCCTTGGAGCCAATCACCTTGTTTTCAGGATTGTTCAGCTCGTCATAGGCATTCCATCCGAACGCCATACCCAAGTTCCACTCATAGTTAAGCGACACCCTGCGGGATAGGTTCACGATCGGTGCCCCCTGAAACAGATACACGGATATCGGATTTGCCAGCCACTGGTTAAACTCATGTCTAGCCAGGCCCACACCCTGATACGCCCCCTGATAGATGGAGCCGGGTCTCACCTCCTCCTTATTCATAAAGGCATACTTCAGTGTAAATGTCATGTCGTGATTCATCGTCCGGGCCTCATCATTCCCCCCACGCAGAAACTCGTTAGTATGAAATATGGTAGATGGCACCGCATCCAGTGCGATGCGGTGTATAGTCTTGCAGCTATCCTCCTGCGAAGAGGCAGGCAACGCCATGGCAGCAAGCATGGATATAACCAATAAACTTTGTTTCATCATTCTAGATTAATAAATTGCCGTATATTTGCATTCGGGAGTATCTTCATACAGCAAACACAAATACAAGGTATCAAAACAATCCCTTGCGGTTAGCAATTTTTACAAGGCTGCTGCCACCCTCCTTACCTTGGCCAATCTAGCCATAAAAAAAGTAGTATCACTTTTTGTAGATTGCAGATTATATCTCATCTGCATTTTCAACAAAGGCTCAGCATTCACACCAAGTGCAGCCTCAAAGAGCAGAGCTGTTTTTTCCGTCACAGGGCGACGTGCATTCAGAATTTCGTTCAGAGCAGAATAGGCAATACCCATTTCCTCAGCCAACTGTCGCTGAGAAATTCCACGATATTCTATCTCATCCTTCAGAACATCTCCAGGATGCGTAGGAAAAGCCGGAGTCATATCATTTGCCCGCATTTCCTCTATTGTTTTTTTATCGTTGCTCATAACTGTATCATTTATAATGGTTTGATGTTGCAAAGATAATATATAAATTCGATATTCACAAATTTTGTGAAGGAAACTTTTGCTAAACAACTATAATTATGATTATCTATGCTAAAAATTATAAGATTTGATTACTTCCCGACTTGCTGTTTAACCCTTTTTCATGAAATATGCCACAATATCTATTTTTCAAGTCTTTGTTTTCAAGATATTTAGGTTTGATGACCTTCATCTGATGAACCCCACCAACTTTTCGATTCTACCAAGCATAAACTAGAAGAAACGGTGAAGGCTACTGATAAGCCTCCACCGTTTGTTGTTACTGTACGGGAAACCTTGTTATTTCAAAATTCCAGTTAATTCCTGAACAATCCTCATAACATCTTGTTCCGTATTATACTTACCTAAAGATATACGAATGGTTCCCTTTGCTAAAGTTTCTTCTAAGCCGATAGCTTTCAACACATGAGATACTTGAGTATCTTGGCTATCACAGGCAGAACCTGTCGAAACACAGATTCCCTTTAAATCAAGTCTATGCATAATTGCTTCTCCGCTTCGATTAGGAAAAGATAGACTGATATTTCCTCTAATGTGATTACCTGCGCCATTTCTATAGAATAAGACACCCGAATCAGACAAATTCGAAATGAGCATCTTTTCCAAATGAGACAAATAGGCTTCATTTTCACTGACTGAAGCGACATTCTCTTCTAAGGCAGTAGCCATACCCATAATCGAAGCAACATTCTCTGTACCAGCTCTCAATCCATTCTCTTGTGCACCTCCTTTTATCAGTGCAGGCCAGTTGACTCCTTCTTTAATATAGAGAAAACCAATGCCCTTTGGACCATTAAACTTATGTGCAGATGCAGAGAGCATATCCACCCCCAACTCTCGAACATTAATTCGAGTATGCCCCATAGCTTGAATAGCATCTGTATGCATCAACCAACCATTTTCATGAGCAATTGTTGCCAATTCTTTTATCGGCTGAATTGTTCCTATTTCATTGTTTGCATACATTACAGACAATAAACCACAAGATGAGTGTACCACCTCTTTAACGGAGGATGAAAGAACTATACCCTCTTTAGTTACAGGCAATAATGAGACAGAACAGCCACACCGTTTTGCAGACTCACAAGGTCTTAATATCGCATGATGCTCGATAGAAGAAGTAACTATAGGCAGATCTTGTTGAACAGCACCATTAATAACCCAATTGTCACTCTCAGTACCACAAGAAGTAAAAAAGATTTCACTGGGCTGCGCACCTATGCAATTAGCAATAACTTGTCTTGCCTCTTTTAATGCCTTCTTCGGCAAACGAGCAAAAGAATATAACTGAGAAGCATTGCCGTACTCATTTTGTAAGTACGGCAACATGCTCTCAAAAGCCTTATTGCTTAGACGAGTCGTAGCTGCATTATCAGCATATACATATTCTTTCATAGAACCTCCTTTTAACTAAAGAGTTTACATCCTTCCTCTTTGAATTCTTCTATTTTATCCAATATGTCTTGAACTTCACAACCTAGATAATCTGCCAAACAATCCATACAGTAAAAGGATGTAATGTCCTCACCAAGTAATTTCTTGTTGATACCTATAGTATCCTTATCAAGACATTTCTTACCACATGCTATACAACTATATACTTTACTCATAATCACGAATTAAAAAAGTTGGTACATTCTTGCCTTTATACTGCAAATCAATCATACCCATTTGTCTAACTATTATTTGGCGCATCTTTCTAGCAGGAGTCAAGCAATAAGCATTGAATTCCGATGGTTTAATATCTTGCATAGAACGCACATGAGGAAACAGTAATTTCAAATAAGCCGTAGCTATACGCTTAATTGCTTCCGTATCACGTGTATCTGCATTAGCAGGATATTCCACCATTCTATCAACGATGGCACGATAAGATATATCGTCACGCAACAAGTGCATGATGGATGAGAAATATTCCGAGTTTAATGCCCAACCAGATATTTTCAGCCCCTCATTCATACGAGGAATATCCCAGCCCTTGATAAATCCATGAATACGATCCATCAAAGCACTAGTTCGGAACAAAGACGGCAAATCCTCAAACATATTCTGATATTCATCCATCTTCGCCTCATCAATGTTTCCTAACATAACAAAGCCTGCATCAGCAACATCATCCTTATCGCCGATTTTCACCGTTCCCTGCTCCATATAGCCTTGAAGCGTTTGAGTCATTTCATTGACATTATCAAACTCTACCTTCTGAATCTCATCAAAAGCAATATAGTCGTGATAAAAAACCAGTCCTTCCTCACGACGTGCCAAATCGTAGAACAATTTTGCTCGTGTCATCTTACCCGCAGATAGATAACCATAGCGGCTAACTCCACCAAACAAGTACGACTTACCAGTACCTTTCGGCGCAAGTTCAATCAGATTCAATCTCTTCTCCACGAATGGCAATAGTCGTGTCAGCATTGCTAGCTTCTGATGCTCGTCTTCATATCCCGAAGCATTATAGTCTATTGCTCCCAACAACACATCAATCCATTCATGAATTGAGAATTCCTTTCTAACATCCTTATAGTAGTCAAGGTCAATCTCGTATGGGCAAAAGTTCTGGAAGCTAATGAGTTTTATCTTTCCCTTTATTTTACCTTCAGGATAACGATACCCCAATTCAACAACACCCCATGTCTCCTTTGCCTTTATCAAATCATCCTTACATTCATCCCACACATTTGAATCAATAATCGTCTCTTTATTACCCAATCCAAAATCAGGCAATGAAAACGAAACTTCATGAGTCGTAATGTTTATATCTACAGAGATTCTTGTAAGCAATTTTACTCGCTCATTTTCTACAACAATACGATTTTTGATGCCTATCCATTCTGTTTTTGAAGGAATATAAGTCTTAACAAAGTTGGTTAATTCCCCAACATCAAACTTACCTTCCTCGTTCTCAAACATCTTCAAGAGCCAATCACGAAGGAACGATGGCAAATTCAAGTCCTTGAAGAAATTACTTTCTTTCAAGTCCTTAAAGACAACCATATCATCGAAATATTCTTTAAGTTTTGTCTCCATCTTTATTGTTTAAAAGAATTTACGTTCAGACGCACCCTCCTTCTTTACTTCAAACTTTACGTTCTTCGCAATAAGGGTATCATCTCTATATACATCACATAGATACTCGCCTACAGTTTTTACCTCTGGCATCTCTGCATAGTATTGATATTTTATTTCCGTTTTCTTCAAGGCATAGAAAATACCATTAACAGAAATCGTCATATCCTCAGAATCAACATCAACAAACAATTTCAATCTAGCTTTCTTCTTGAAGCTTACCATTATAGGCTTATTATCAACAAGCTTACAATTAACAGAATTATTTTTTTTCTTGACCGTAATAACAGGTACAACTACTTCTTCTAAAGTAGCACCACCATGCACCTCTACCAGTGCCTTTCGCCCACCTTTGAACCTATCATAGTTAGCAAGACACCAGAAATCATTTTCTTCTGTTGCATATTGTGGCTTCTCAGAAATGTCTGCTTTCGGGCAACATCTTCCTGAGTGTATTCCTTTTTCGGAAACTTCCCACTTGTTTTCTTTCTCATTAATAACTGCCAACCTAGTAGCCCCATGGTCAGCAATTACATAAGCCGTTTCTTCTTTCGGCATTGCCTTTAACTGCGTAACAAGTTTGTTTAAGATATCGATCTCTTCAACAAGATGGATTGGATACTTATTACCTTCATAGTCATAGGTAAAAGTTCCATCATGTTTCAACTCATCCATATTCTTATTACTATACACCTTGCATCCTGCATGTTTAAAATCATCCTCAAATTCCTTATTCATTGAAGTAATTGAAGGCAAATTACAACGAGCAATATTAGCGGAAAACTCCAAACCATTGTCAAAGCATTTGCTCTGCAAATAGCCTAGATACTCAGCACCCATCGCATCCATAAAATACAATACAGATTTTGCTGGATTCTTTTCCAACTTGTCCACATAGACAGAACGTGGCTGTAACCAAACATTATACTCACGCTTCACAGATTGTTCAGCAACCATCTGAGTCATTTCATCAGAAATGGAATTAATAACCTTACAGTATTTATACTGAGTGAAGTATCTGTTTAGAAAATCATTTGAATAATTATAAGATTTCAAATATGTAGCCAAGTCACTATAAACACTTGGTAACATTTCAGCCAATCGACTAGCTGAGTATTTGTATTTACCTATTAATTCAATGATATGCTCTTTTTCTTTTCTTGTGTTATCTGTCAGATAGAGAATAGCATACTCTTCCTTTCCATATACTTGCTTACAGAAGCAATCCAAGCTATCAGAATAATCTGTCAAGTTCGAAGTTATAACCTTTCTCTCATCATAATATTTTTGAAAGTTTGGATCTCCCACTGGAATTTTCAAAATGGCACAGAAAGCCTGCATAATAAAATCATCAAAAGTCTTCGACTTTGAAATAACATAAGTCAAGTACTCATTGCCCTTTACACCACTAGTTACCAATGCCAGAAAATATATCCATCGCTTATTGCTATCATACTGAGCAAAGCCATTGATGCAATCTGCCAGATTTGAACCAAATACAGATACAACATATTGATGCCAATCTTCGTAATTTTCCATTTCTTTCAACAGATACGCCCATTGCGATTCGGTTCCAACGGTCTCTCCAACATTTGCCAAATCCAAATTCTGTTCTGCTAATACCTGATATTCAGAAGAATACTCAATTATATCGAACATGGAGTTTGGAAAATCAGCTCTAGTTTTCTTCGTTATAACACTGATACTTGGGTTGTCTTCTTCCAAGAATGTCTCCATTTCCTGCAATTTATTCATACCTTTGATTCCTGCAGGAACAGAACTAGCTAACTTCGGATTAATGAAACATAAGGATAGCTGACAAGATGGTTCACCATCAACGATAGAAATTCTACCAGCAGCCTGCAATCGATTGTCCATTTTAGAAAGTACACTAGCACAATTGAAAGTAAATACTATCAACTTTCCTTTCAACGAAAGGTCTAACAAGGAACGCAAACTTTTTTGCAAAGACAATTCACCTTGTAGTTTCAGATAGCAAGATAACCCCTTCAAAAAGACAACACCATCAACCATGGACAAGCTATATTGTAGCTTGTCCATTAATGGTAACCCTTCCTCCATACAAAATGAGGAAGCTTTCTGTATGTCATAACAGCCTACATTGTAATGCCCTATTATCTTCTTATACAAGTGGATATTCGGCATATCTACAATTATAGGTTGATACTTATCCGACTTTATGTATCTGTCGATTCTATTTATAACATCTTCGTACTTCATACGCTAAAAGCGTTAGTTGTTTATAATAATTTGAAGACCAACCTTCATATTGTTTTTAATCAGCTCTTTCAAATATCTTTTCACATCCTCTGGATTCATAGAATCAATCTTCTGAATAGCTAAATCACATCCAACTGATGAGTATTCTGCATCTGCAAATCGGTCTATCGCCTTTGTCACATTAGGATTTTCCATCCAGTTATAAGGACTGTCCGAAACATGACTTTCAACATATTCTTTTACCTCAGAGATATTTTGCAACAATACAGATTTATCTTCCAGGAATCTAGCTTTGAACGCATTATCCTTTGCAGCCTCATCATTCAATTCACTCCAATGTGTAAAGCTTTCCAAATATGCCAATGCTATATTCACGTCCTTACCAGTTGGGTTAGGACTGCTCAATATGCCGAATATTCTACGACAATCAACCAGCTCATCATCTGGAATCATAGCAAGAATTGGCATCTTGTTTACCTCACTCCACTTACGAGGACTATCTGTCTGAGTCTTCTCTTTCCAGATATTCTTCAAACGAATAGATCCTAACTCTTTGCGATATTGATTAACAACCTCTTCTACCTTTTTATTATAGGAGGCATTATCACTGGTAAAGCAGCCACTTTGCATTCTTCCAAACACCTTCTCTCTGTCAGCATCATTCAAGTTCTGAAGATAGAATTCACAAGATGTACAGAACAATTCAAATTGAGAAGTATAGAATTTATTGAAGCTATCTCCATAATTCTGCAACAATTCAAGAAATTCCACTTTCTTGTTTTCCGGCAATTGTCCCTGTTGTTTCAACTCCTTCAAAACTGCAAGCAATGGTAACAAATCGCCAACATCATTCTTAATGGTTTCATAAGCCAACTTGATATTATTGATTTTCTCGTTCCAAGCCTTCAATGCCTCCATGTAACTCTTACAACTACCCAAGAGAGCACCTGTCATGGCTGTAATTTGGTATTCTAGAATAACAGCATCAATCTGCTGATTAACAGTCTCCTTTTTCCAGACCCAATTAGCTTCTCCAGCATCAAACTTCTTCTTTAAACTATTAATATACTGACCACCATCGCCGATACTTTCTGCTAACTTTGGCAACTCCCCATCTTTATATCCATCAAGATACTTGAGCATTCCTTTCTTACAATTCGCTTCTGTGAGGAGCTTATGCAAATCTGCTGCGGCATTAACATTTTTGATAAACTTTCGTCCTATACTATTTGCAATATCGCTTTCTGACTTGTTGGTTGTATTATTCGCCAAATCTTGATAATCAACAAGAAGTTCTCTGATGACACTTTCCGAAGTTTTTAAATTGACATCATTCAGAATCTCGCCTACAGTCCATATTGGGAAGTACAAGCTTTGCTTCATTTTGGCACGAATTCTATCACGAGCTGCCTCAACAGAAGAACAACTTGCCTTCACGATTTCAAATGCCATAGAAGTTCCATCAATAAAGGCTTTTTCTTCAGGGGTCATGGTAACAATATACTTATCACGATAACGAGAGTTTGGAGTATTATCATGCTTTATAACCTCTTCTATCATTTCCTTCATTTTGCCCAATGACATATTATCACTTGACAAGCCATCACTCCAAGAGTATTTATCATTTACATACTCTTTAAGCAAGAAGCCCATAAAGAATGCTGTCATATTACAAGGTAAATAGCCATATGGTTCACCTTTCAAGAAGTCATAGATTGAGAGGATAGAAATTCGACCTTCCTTCTCCATTATACCACCGACAAACTCGTTAAGATCTGTCTTGACACGAGAAATGCAATCAGCTGGATAGTCTGTCCAATAATTAGGATTACCCAAAGCATTTGATAACATCTCTTCCAATCTTGCATTTTTACTTTTATAAGTGCTCTTTATTTCTTGTTTTACTCCACACTCTACACCAGTTCCTAAACTATTTGCCGCCCACCAATTAGCTGCCGATTTATAGTTACATTCTAACGCTAATGGGAATCTCTTCTTATCAAAAGTTCTCAACTCATCACCTAAGGCCTCCATGCTATTAAATACTTCGCCAGCAGTATTGACCTTTGTATAAAGAACAAACTGCCCATGCTTGATTCTAGAACGCCATTCTGCCAAGATACTGGTTGCATAACGCAAATACTGAGTCGACTGGTTATTATCCTTACCTGCATAATAGGTAGATGTAGCCATGTTTGTTACCCATTCTTCAAATTTGTCATCCCCAAGAGGTGTTCGTCCACAATCAATAAAGATAACTTCACTATCTGCATACTTCTTGCGTATTTCAGCAATTCTCTTTGTCACAGAGATACTTTCACTTGCATTTTTTGACAAACAACATACCACATAGAAATGTCTATTATCATCTGCAGCATCATTAATATTTTTCTTTGCAATGGTATCAAAATCTGTACAAGTTGCATACTCTAACTTGAAACGTAAATTTAAGTCATAAGGTATCTCTACTGTATCATTCAATTGTCCGTCTTTTATAATGCTACTTGTAGTTTTACCTTCATATGCAGCCTTTTTCTTATCGATTTCACTTGCATCCATTTCTCCCGTTAAAATAGAATACAAGAAAGAACCATCCTTTAGAGTCTTTTTATAAATGACTTTCTCACGTACTAACTTTTCTGCACACTTCACTGCCTGACCACTTTCGAAATCAGTTCCTTCAAATGCCAAATTTAAATTATTTTCATTTGGTAAGAATATATCAATCTGGTCACTGGCACTTTCCGACATTGCCTGAAACAACAAAATCGTCTTCAAGACTTTCTGTTCTTCATCATCCAGCTGTTTAGCCAAATTTGCATAACGGTCTAAAATCTGACGGATATTTTGAGATAAGTCGTTTTTTCCATTATCGTAGAAGAATCCCCACAACAAATCAACTGTCAAGAAAGGATTCTCGCTGAAAGGGCCAAAATTGTCTATATACCATTGAAAACCTTTCAAATCCTCATTACCACTATTCTTAATGAAATCAAACATACTACGCTGATTACTTGCAAAAGAGACAGAGATATGCTTCAGCAAACTTGCAGCATAAGGATGAATCGGCAAAATACCACGTAATTGTTTATCCTCAATTCCCGCACTTTGTTTGATTCTTTTTCGTGAATATCCTGTACGTTCTTCCAAATCAAATAAGATTTCTTCCCACTCCTGTTTTACCATAGGATCTTCAGAAATTTTCATAGCTGCACCCATCAACTGAAATGCCATATTTTCTGGCAATTCAATAATACAAGTCGGCTTTATGAAACGACCAAGAATCTTTGGCTTATCAGCATCAGCATCATCTATACCAGCCTCGCTTCGGTGAGTAACAGGAATAAAGCAAAATGGCTCCGTCTGGCTAAAGTCCAAGATTCTTTGGAATCCAGTCAGTCGATGCGTATTATTGCTAAAGTATTCAGTAAACTCATCCCAAATAAAGACAAGTGCCTTCAAATTATTAGTATGAATAACTTCTGTTATCCAAGCTACCATTGTTTCACTATCCAACGAGAATGCCTTGATATTCTTCTCATTAGCAATGCGGAAAATCTTATTCATCAAAGTAAGAAGTGCCTGACCTTCATAGTTTCTGAGGTTTTCAACAATCTCATCAACACATTCACCACCAAACAGCTCTTTATAACTACCTTCTACATAAACACCAAAACTTTGCTTATTCTCATCATCTGAGAGATATTTGATGATACCATCCTTCAACGCTTTTGGACCAGCATTCTCTATACCAGCATCCTTCAATGCCTTTTCTATACTTTCCTGCATAGCAAGAAACAAGTCGTTATCGCTATAGATATTTGAAGATCCATAACGATGAACAGTAATTACCTTTCCTTGTGACTTTATAGCTACAAGTTTATTACACAAATCTTGATCTAATCCAAACTCGTTGAAATAAGCCTCAACTTCTTTGTTATTTGCATCAAGCAAGTGCTTGAGTGTAAGAACAGCATGCGATTTACCTGTACCGTATGCACCTTCCACCCAAATATTAAGTTTCTGCTTGCGCTCCAAAACACTAACAGTTTGCTTCAATAGCTTCACAAAAGTCTCATGTGGATAGTATTTTTTCCACAAGTCAGGTTCCTTCTTGATTACATCAGCATTGACTGCTGGAAAGTAATCAGGATCTATATCGAAATATTTGCGATAATTCTCCATATTTTTCTATTTGTTAGAATCCTATTTTACCAATTATTAGAATAAATCAAGCACATCTTGCGCTGTTTTATCCTCCCTCAAATTAATATTATCGAGATCCAAGGTAAATGTTGCGCCGATAAACTCTGGGTACTTGATAGACAACCCCTTCAGTATCTTTTTCATTTCCTCTTCCTCTATTCCAAATATTTTTACAGGACTAACTCCATTACTCTCTACATTATTGTCATAAAGACGAGACATAGTAAATTGATAATAGCCATCACATGCCTCTGCAAATTTGTACAAACTGTAGAGTATTACTTTTGGTTCTGGAGAAAGCCAAGGTGTACGCATTATTGATACAGCCTTCTTTCCTTCCTTTGTCATTTGCCCGAATCCTACATTCGAAAATGGCAATTCTGCAATTCGAGCAAAAGAACTCCAAATATCAGAAACCCAAGACTCTTTTGCACCATCTTCTACCAATGTAGAAATAACATAATCCTTGGAAGCCACCTCGTTGAAATTCAATCTATTTACATACCAGTTCAACTGCGGAGAGTAAACAAGATTTGCCAGCATCAAAGCCCAACCATCCATACTATCCAAACCTATACGGTCAATTGTCATGGCAGTTTTTCCTATCACATTATTGCTCATCAACTCTGCGTCCTTCAAAAAACGCTTAAAGAAATCAAACATATTTGTTCCCAAAGTATGGTTCTCTGCAAACGTCTCCTTATACTTAAAGAATTGTACAAACCAATCCATCTTTGGTGCATGATGAGAATAGCAATTTAAACTTTTATTTTTCTTATTCATACTTGAAACTCCTTTTGGTCTTTCTAAAGATTTAAAAACTAAACAACCACGTTCTACTTTATGACACATCGAACAATGTTTGCATGTATCATCAATACGCAAAACTCCATTCTCCATGTGAATTGCTCCATTATGACAATCAGCTTCACATACTCCACATCTTATACATAGAGCTGTTTTATGGAAAACATTCTTAAACAATTTAATAAAGTTTGGCGCAGATTTTACTATTGCAGAATCCAAGGATATTTTTAGTTTTCCTTCAGATTCTTCTACTTCAAATTCAAATATGCCACTTTTTGTTTCAATACAATAGGGAGATACTTCACTCTGAAGTATTCCAATTGTCTTTATCCATTGCTTCCAATCTGTACGAGGATTAGTGATTTTTATCATCAATTTACGTGATTCTTCCATCTCCTCATAATTGGAAAGAATGTTCAAATCTCGGCCATTCTTGCGAGCTTTCCATCCTCCATTCGTAACAAATTGATCTAAGTTTGCCTCAGAAGCAAAATGTCCTTCATATCCACTACGAATAGCTGAAATTAACTGATCAAACTCCTTCGGATAACATTTACGGGCAAAATAATCACTTCTTTCAGCAGCTCTAGGACACACTAAACAGCCAGCTCGTCTATTACCCTTAGTATATGCTTTATTCAGATAGAGATTCTCAGAATATATATAAGCATAGAGTTCAGCCGAATTCCAATCCAAGATAGGGTTACAGCTCCATTGCCCCTTATGCTTTTCTCCTAAACTGATATAGTCATAACCACTTCTTGCAACACTTTCACTCGCTCTGACTCCAATAAAAGCCATGCCAGTAAAATCATGTATTCCTGTAGCTTCTCTCAAAGCCAAAATTTGAGGAGCAGTTTTATGAACGCTACAACACCAACGATTTACAGTAGCAGGAGGACCAAACTTTGCCCATGTTTCACTTGGCTTATATTTTGACTTTGCTCTTATGAAAGCAATATTATCCCTTTTGCATTGCTTTTCTATATAATCTACTGTCTCATAAGTATCAGGAAATTCCATACCGGTATCTCCAAACAACACTTTAAAACTATTATGAGGCAATGCCTTTTGAACAAGATCTAACGTTACAACACTGTCTTTACCTCCACTAAATGCCACGTAAAAAACATCTACACCTTTCTTACGATATTTTACAAAAGAATTATAGATTTGCTTTATCGTTTGCTGAACCAAAGCCCGAAGTATTGCTTGGTTCTTTTCAACCATCTTTTTGATGTTTACTTTCATTAAAAACTCTCCCGATGGTTCTGGTTCCTCGATAATCTTTATTTCTGGTTTCTTATCCAAAGAACCTCCCTTCATTGCAGCAACAACTCTTCCTTTATATATATAGTTGTTGGCTTCTGCCCACATCAATGGGGTAGAATCATCTTTGTCATACTTCCAGTACTTATCAAATCCCAGTATATCAAGTTCCTTGCTATATACAGGACGTGGTTCCTTGCTGAATTGTAATGGTGTACTATTCAGCAAGAATCCTCCTGTCTCTATATCCCAAGTATATGAATACATAGTTCGTTATATTATTTTATTGTTTATTATTATCTATTTCTCTAAGCTGTCTTGCTTTTGTTAGGATTCCCTCTATATCAGAATATCTTCTTTGTACGATATATCCTTCTGTTGCAAGAAACTCTAAAGCTTCTTTTTTAGCCAACTTCACGTTGTTTTTTGCCAAAGCAATTACTATCAAATTATTGAATGACAAGTCTGAAACTTTAAATGAAACAACACCACATACATTATTCTTGTTCAGATAGTCACTAATATACAATTTGAACTGGTTGCTAGCTGTCAACAAGTAACTTTCCAATAACCGTGATGTCCAAGGATAATTACACTCTGGGAATGTGGCAAAGTTACGAATACTTTTAAGTGGTATCGAATATACTTCATGATCGATATGTTCCTTAATATATTTATCTATACTGTCCACATCAAAGTGTACCTTATCTTTAGCAACAAACTCTTTATCATTGATGCGAATACAATATTCCAACAATGGCTCTAAGTGATAGTTTATAACGGTACCCAAAGACTGCGCGAGTTTATCAACTTCTTCCAAAGTAAACTCCTCATGACTTTTGGCAAAAGCAAGTAAAGCTTCTCGTGCTGATAACTTAACTCCCTTCTTGCTTATAACGGCATTATTGAAATCAAACTTATCGGCTAACAGCACTGCCAAAGCTTTTCTGATTCCAAGTTCAGGAATATCAGAATTATTACTTATCAGCTGAGGAAGTTTTTGATGAATACAATCAAAGAGTTCGTCTGCTCCAATAAATTGGAACTTTTCTATCGTTGTTTCTATAATGAAGATTATATCCTTCAACTCTTCTTCATTAACCTCAAACTTATCTATATGGAATCGCATTCCACGAGTTGCGGCAATCAATACGTTTGTATTGCGATTGAAAGCTGTTTTAACAGAATCTTCAGGAAGATAATCCAAGGCCTTAACAACCTCATCTTCGCTTTTCACCTGCCATTGCTCACGCATATATGATATGACCTCATAATCTATATCAATATCAATATAGCGATCACGAGTCATATACTCTTTATCAAAGTAAAATTCCTTTTCATATTTGTATTGTAACCAAGTACATAACATTGTCACATTGGCAATAGGGGTATCCAGCAACTCCTCTTTGAAGTGACGAAATAGACTTTCATAAAAGACAAATTCTTTGCCTGATTCTATTGTCTCATCAATAAAAGAATCTATCTCATCCTGTAAATTAGAAGGAATCAACTCTGAAGCTACATATATCTTTCCATCAGACTCTATTCCACAAGAAGTCACAATATTGTAGAAATCATCATCTACAATATCCAAAGAAGATCCAATAATCTCCTCGTAACTCTTATAAAAACGCTTTTTGTCTATAGCAGAATTTAAGCGTATGCCTTTTTGGAACTTTTTCAAAAGCACTTTCTTTACTCTATTAACCAACAAATTATCTTGTGGAACAGATTCTTCTACAAACTTTGGTTGTTCTAAAGATACTTCCGGTTGCTTTCCTTCTGTATCCAATGGTTCGGGATACATTTGAATCGCCTCATGAAGCAATTCTATATATTCATCATGATTTTCAGTTGCAAGTTGAGCAACCTCTTCAAAAAGACGAGAATGAGAAGCCAATCCTTTCTCACCATGAGTTAAGATATTTTCCATTATCGACAATTGAAGCTGAATACCATTCTCGTTTCTATACTTTTCATTTACTTCGATTCCATTCTTTATCTTTCGATATCGAAGGCGCTTAGACAGCTTGGTAATTGCAACTTTGCGTACCAATTCACCTTTGGCCACTTTTTCATAAGTGTCCACAAGCAAAGCTGCTTCAAACTTATTCCATACTACTCTAGCAAAAGGTGAAGGCATATTGTTTCTATCACTTTAAGCTCCGATAGAATCCCCAAGAATCGGAAAACTTAATATATTAGTTTTTCCTTCTACAAAAAGGAGCGTGGGGATTCGCCTCGTCCATCCCCAATCGTAGGCCTTCGCACTGCCCTTGCTGTTGAGACGGACAATGCAGAAAGCCCACGCTATGGTATATAAAAATCCACATACGAATACGTATGACATATATGATACCATAACATAGAGCTACAGCATATATACATCGATTCGCAGCAGGATATAAAATACACCTACCGTGAGCATTCACTCATTGCCACACCTGCTAACAGCTAGTAAAGTTGCGAAGTTTACGATTGCGCAGATGAGCGTAAGCAAACGCTCTATTCCATAAAAGTACACCCACCCGCTCGGCCCTTTGGGCTTTCTGCAAGAAAATGCAACTGCAAAGGTAATGATTATTTTTGAAACTAAAGCATCTTTACCCAACAAAATACAGATAAATTTGTTTTTAGATGCTCAACAACATAAAAAAGCCTCATTTCCGAAGCGAAAATGAAGCATAATATACTACCTGAAGCAAATATAAAACCAAAAGCAGCTACAACAAGACATTAAATCTCACAGGCTCCTCGCCTGTACATAATTTGTAGTCTTCATAAAGCATCTTCTGCATCTTATCAACATAAGTTTTTTCTGCGAAAAAAGTCTCATAGTCTCATTTTTGCCCTCAAAATACCAGTTATCTTTCTGATGATTAACAACTTAACATCAATGACACTTCTTGAAAAATGCGGCAAGAAGTATCATCAATGTATCATGGAAGTATCATCATATTATGGTCGTACAACTAAAAGGTGTATAGTTGTACGACTATAAAGCTACGATTGTACAACTATAGGGTGTATAGTCGTACGACTAAACAGGTTATAACCGTACAACTAAAGGGGTTATAGTTGTACGATAACAAGGTGTTGCCACTAGGCTCGACAGAGGTGCTGACTGCAGTCAGCAGACCTGCTGACTAGGCTCAGCAGAGCTGCCGAGCCTAGTGGCAACAATGGAGAAGATACTTCCTACAGGGCAGACGCATTAAATATTTTATTCGTTAACATCTGTGTTATACTGTTA
>ERZ1023886.415-NODE-415-length-16912-cov-13.230231_pt1 | contig 16912 bp, 14 predicted proteins | sample MGYA00380395_ERZ1023886 | MGnify/ENA primary metagenome ERZ1023886 (study PRJEB33179, sample SAMN07449002) | human gut metagenome | biome: Human-gut; feature: Human associated habitat; material: Faeces | host: Homo sapiens | place: India: Bhopal | collected... | reverse complement strand
TGGTCCGCCAACCTTAGAGCGTAGCGGTTCTGAGCACCGGAGGGCGGTTACATCCCTAATCCCTATGGTAGGGATTTAGGGCTTGGGTATAGGGTAAGGACCCTCCCTCAAGGGAGGGACAGGAGGGTCTAGTTACAATACTTATTCTCATAATACTTCTGATACTCCCCAGAAGTAACATGATTCATCCATTCCTGGTTCTCGAGATACCATTTCACCGTTTCTTCGATACCCTCCTCAAACTGGAGAGATGGCTCCCAGCCCAATTCCTTCGACAACTTTCGAGAATCGATGGCATAACGCAAATAAAGAACAGGTAGAGAATACCTATACAATATTTCCCATCCATCTGCGTTCTTATCAAAAAAGTATTGAACTACGAGACATTATTATATGAAACATCTTTATCAATATCTCCGGCTCCTTCTTTGGCGAATCCTTGATGCCATTGACCGCAAGCTCGGACCAGGACCAGGCGACCATCGCCTCTAACCCACATTCAAGACAAAGTTTTACATGAACTTAGCCTTGATGAACTGTGGCACTTTCCAAGCCATTTTCATCAGTTTTGTCAATGTCACAGGTTTGAAACCGTAACCAGAATAAACCCTGATATCCTCATCCCACATTTTCTTACGCTTGGCAGAATCGGTACTCATACCACCCATGCGCATTCTTGTTACGAACTCAGGAAGATACGCTACCTTCAGATGGCAGTTATACAGATAGTTCACCAGGAGGTTAGTATCAGCAGCAATCTTGTAGCTCTCATCATAGAGACCACATTTCATCATCACCTCACGCTTGATATAGCAGGTAGGATGCAATGGCAGCCAACCACATCTCACCTTCCAGCGAGCATACTTGCCTCCAATCCATTTTCTCACCACCTTGTTGGTATTCTGCTCATTCACAAAGATACCATCGGCATAGAGAAAATCGCAATCCGTCTCCTCCATTTTCTTCACAACGTGTGATACCGTATCCTTGGCAAACATGAAGTCATCCGAATGACAAAGAGCTATCACTTCACCCGTCGCCATACGAATCCCCTTGTTGATAGCCTCATACATACCATGGTCAGGCTCAGAGATAAACTTCACCTTATCCTCATGACCAGCGATAGCCTCACGAATAATCTGAGCAGAATGATCCTTAGAAGCACCATCCACGATGATATACTCGATATCAGGATAATCCTGCGCTAACACACTCTCCACAGCACCGCGAATTGTATTCTCACGGTTGTAACAACTTGTTATAATCGATACTTTCATTTAATTTATCTATTTTCCTTTCAAGTCCATAGCTTCTTCAATTCCTCTTTCATATCCCAAATAGACATCATTACAACTGTACCACATCATTTTGGTACTTGCTTTTAGCCTTCTCATCATTGCCATAAAGTTTCGTCAAGAAATCGTCCCTCAACTGCGCCCAAGTCTTCATTTGTACATGAGATGGCATCTCTGCATTGAGGCTAAAACCTGCTCCAACAAAAGCAGTAACACGCCCTTTAGACATATATTGCTTAATTTGCTATAATTTTGAGGACAAAGAAGGAGGTATAGAAATACTATTCATGCCTATAGTCGTTTTATTAATCAATTACCTTCTTAATGAAATTTAGCCACACGCTATAAAATTCCGCATAACCACTCATGTTGTTATTATATTTTGGACGGTTGTTTAACATTTTAAGTAATGTTTTAGAATCAGATTTCAACCTGTTCGACAATTCTGTTAAAAAATCATCAACATCAGAAATAAGGTTTCTATATTTTTCTGCATTATCATGGATGTACTGTATGTATTTCTCGACATTTTCACTTGTCTGATCAGAGTTTGAAAAACCTTTCAATCCATCTTCGATTGATTGAATCTCGCCAATTTTAGTTTCTGTTAGCTGGATAAGTGACTTATCATCAGAAGTTTTTCCAATATTTAAGCCAAATATTTTTTCTATCAATTCCGGAAGTTCATCAAAATCCTCATACCAAATCACCTTTACCCCAAGTTCACGGAAGATTGATTCCAATACAGAATAGTTTAATGTATAAATATCCTTCTGCTTATTTTTGTCTATCAAGCTCTCAGACACATGCATATACTTACATGCCTCTGCCACATTTACCAAACAATACTTTTCCAGTTTTTGTCTTCGGAGAAAAGCATAATGATTTTCGGTATCAGTATTGTTGATATTTCTCGCTGCATCCAATAATCTTCTCAAGTTTGGATCCGTCATAGAAAGACCGATAAAGAAGCAATGTTTTCTTGAAAGTGCATGAAGTTGCTCGATATTCGACCAATGAAAAGAATTAGAATAACGCTTATGATATTCTTCTTCCGAGAATACTACGACATCTGCTGGTCCTTTTTCTGGTATGATGCCATGCACATGATAAATAGGAATTTTACTATGATCACTAATTTCTGCATCCTTAGAAATTGCTAGAAAATCATTACCTTCCTGCAATCCTCTATTCCTTAGTTCTTGCTCCAAAATGTCATCAAAGTTGTAAGTGATAATCTCATCAGTTTTTCTCTGGTGCACAATGCTAGATAAGTCCTTCAACAATCTTGATGTATGTTCATTACTATATAGATGCTTTTGGATTAGATCAGAGAAGACCATATTCTTATCATGCAATCTTATTGCAGATTGAAGATATCTCGCCATAACAAGATAAGAATCACCACATTCATCAAACACGTGAGTGCTCATCTCTTTGAAAGCTTCAAGTGTATCACCCTTTAATTGCTTCACTTCCGACATCAATCCTTTTAGAAGATCATTCCATGACGGCATCTTTGCAGACATGCTTACACCAGCACCAAGAAAAAGGGTACAATTACCCTTTTCTACAACGGTCTTTGCCTCAGTAATAAGATTTTCACGATACTTTTTCCAATCTACCTTCTGTGACGTTTTCAGATAATAAGCCCCTTTCTCTCCCTCTTTATCTTTTCTTTTACCTTTTAATTCTTGATAAGACAGAAAGTAAATACGTCCAGCATCATCAATATCTTTAGGAACAGAAGAAAGCCTTAATTGGAAATAGACAACTACAAAATTAAAGTTATCTTTTACCCGACTATAAGCAGCCCTAATATTTTGCATAGAAGAATAAGACAACGTACTCTTCACCTCTATTAGCGTTTCGCCTTTTATATTCAAAGAAGGAATGCCATTAGGAGCATAAAGATCTGGCACATAAGAAACACCCTTCAACATATGTTTACTTTCGAACTTAGCATCAGCATTTTTCGAATTTTTCTCCAATGCATCATATACCAAGTACTCTTCATAGCTATCGAATATATTTAAATTAGAAATATCCATAGATTCTATAATAACAAGTTATTAACAAAACTATTCATACTTATGAATCCACTCCAACGTTACCTTCGTACCATCTATTCTTGATACTGGCAAATTAGGAGCAACAGACTTGATTGGCTCCAAATTATGAACATTATCTGTAGTCATATTATGGAGACGGAAGCTAGTCATAGGGAATGCTATACCAAACTTCTTTAAGAAGTCGCCAAACCATCCTACAATTTTGAAGCACCAAAATGGCACATGAGGGATATGAATACCTTCTATCTTAGCGATTTCATTAGCCCAATCAGTGATAGGATAAGCCTCATAATCTCCGAGATAATAAACATTTCTATTTACCTTCTCTGGTGCAGCTTGCAAGATAGACATAATCTGGTAGATGGCATTATCCACATATCCGTATGTCTTTCGGCATGCACGCTTACCCATGTGGAAATACATATGATTTAAAACGATATGGAAGAACTTATCATAAGGCTCACCAAACCAAGGACCCCAAATAGAAGTTGGGCGGATGATACTCCAAGTATAAGAAGGATTAGCCGCCTTGATACGCTTTTCTGTCTCAACCTTACTCTCACCATACAAGGTGTGAGGTGCATAATCCTCGAAATTCTTTGGCATATAGCCAGGCTCACATACATACATAGAAGAAGCAAAGATTGCACGCTTCACAGTACCTGCTGCTTCTATGGCATCAAGCAGATTGCTTACACCACTCATATTGGCATCATAGTCTTGCAACGTTTTGCCATTGAGGTCTGTTCTTGCACCAAGATGAATAACATAATCTGGAGCAAATGCCTCTACTGCTGCAATAACAGCGTCATGTTTGCGCAAATCAACTTGCACCCAATACTTATCCTGAGCCGAAATCTTTGGCTTCACAATATCAATATTCTGAATTTCGTACAGAGCATCTTTTGATAGATGCTCAATGAGGTTAGTTCCAATGAAACCTGAACCACCTGTAACCAATATCTTTTCCATATTATCTCTTCTTATTTAAACATCATTTTCATCTGCTTCAAAATATTATCGGCAAACAACTCATCATTATATTTTGTTTTTGCTAACTGATAAGCTTTTTCACCCATTTCTTTAGCTTTTATAGGATTTTCTTTCAAAAATCTAATCGCCTCTACCCAGCCATCCACATCGTGGCGCTTTACTGTAAGACCGCACCCCTCTTTCTCAACATCAATGTAATTGGTATCTGCCTCCGTAATAACAATAGGCTTGCCCATTGCTAAAGCTTCAACTAACACCGTTGCACCATTTGGAACATCATTGATATAATCAATAGGCAACAAAACTGCTACTGCATTATAATATTCTTCTCTAAGAGCCTTATAGGCATCAGAAAAGCTCCTACCTGCAAAAAGATTACCGAAATATACATTTTCCGGCAACTCCTTACCATTGGTATAATCACGATATTTTGCATATACACGCAAGTTTGAATTTGGATATTTTCTAAAAGCCTCTATCAATGTAGTATAATCGCGATTCATACCACCAGCTGCAACAAAATATTGATTTGATGGCGGTGCATTGAATATCCCTTTATCATAGAATTTCAAGTTTGCTCCCCAATCGGCAACATTCAGATGACGCTTTGGTACAGAAAAATCTTCTTTTGCCAAACGTAACAATGTATCACAAGCAAATGTAATTTTATCGAATGCTTTATATACAAGTCGTCTCTCAAAATTCTTATAGACTTTCTTCCATCTAGAAGTTGTATATTTTGTGCTATAAGAGAAATGAGAAAGAACAAATATAGGGGTTTTAATTAATCCCAACAATTTGCATACTGCTAATGGCAAAAGATGCATATCAAAGCCAACATAGATTACATCATATTGTTTTGACTTACCTACAACGCTTAACTGAGAAAATATCTGGTTAAGCTGCGGCAACTTTAGCCATTTGCAAAATTTATATAGACAAGAACATCTTTTATGCGTAAACCATGTTATATCTGCACTTTTATTTTTAAGAGTATAGTAACCAAACTGAGTATTTACTATATCTTGCAGATTACTTTCCTCAAAAGGAATACTCCAAGGAACAATATACAGTATTTTCATTTTTCCATCAAATCTAAATAGACCTTTTGATATTTTCGGCTCATAATCTCTGCCGTATATTTTTTCTCATACAAGTTCTGAAGTATGTTAGACACCTCAATATAATTGATATTCATAATCTTGTCAATCTTAGTTCTGATATCTACAGGGCTATGATTATCGATAAGGTATCCAATACATTCTTCCTTAACATTTGCAAGTACTTCTCTGTGCGATGGAATATCACTCAAAAGCATAGGGAGACCAACACTCATACTTTCCAATATCGTATTTGCCAGTCCTTCAACATCAGAAGCTGATATATAATAATCCGAAGCTTTCATATAATCATATACACGAGTTGTAAAACCAGGCATAATGATATTGTCAGGGCAGCAATCTTTCAAAGACTGCCACATATTTCCCATACCAAGCATAATCAAAGCAACATCCTTACGTTGAAGTTTTTCAAATGCTTTAAATAGAACATCAGGATTCTTTTCTTGAGAGAATCTCCCAACGAATATAAAGTACTTTATACCTTCTTGTAAACCAAGTTCTTTTCTTAATGCTTGTTTTTCTTCAAGATTACGTTTCCATAAAGGCAGAGAAGCCCCATTAGGAATACATTTAATATTCCATCCTTTGTTTATCTTATATTGCTCTCCCACGCTTTCAGCACATCCGATTGGCATATCACACAATTTAGTAAACAAATGATTAAGCCATATCACGCACTTTCCTTTCCATTTTCCATATAATTGAATTTGCTGTTCTCCCGGGTATATATGAATCGTATAAATCTTTTTATATATCTTAGGCAAGAAAGGCATCAAATAGAGGGAGCGCGGACAATGAGCATGTATCTCATCCGGGTGTATATCCTTTAACTTCTTCTTCAATAAAGAATAGATAGTTCCCATCCCTATCATCTTATTTGGTGATAGCTGATAAATCTCTATAGGAAATTTACGGAATTCCTCTAATCTACTATTCTCTTTCTCCGGTATGAATGTAACTATACTAACATCAAACTTGGTAAAATCCATATAGCGAATGATATTATATACTACATTTACTGGACCTTCATTACAAAGAGAGGAAATGAGATAACACAGTTTAATTTTTCTATGAGAAAATGATACCATATTTTTAAACTTTTTTTATCTGTTCTAATATAGAGTCGATTCTTTGCTGTTGTAATACGTTTACATTATTAACATGTTGAGAATTATAGTATGCTTCAATATTCTTTAAAGCATCAATGACAGGATTAATGTCGGTCTTGCCACAAAGGTTAAAATGCAAATGTTTTAATCCGTAATCTTCTAATATTCTTAGAGTTTTGCTATCTCCTCCCTTTGAAAAACGAGTAGGTTCCCAATCAACAGCAATGACAGGTTTATTATTTCTTAATCCAAAAACACTATCATGAAAACGCTCTGTGACAACAACATCTATTAATGGGAAAACTCCAGCCCATTCATAAGCATCAACCATATCAAAACAAATATCAGCATATGGATTATAAGCCGTAGAAACGACCTTGTACCCAACGTTTCTAATGGCATCAGCCAATTTCTTTCTCAAAGGGAAATTAGAATTAAAATTAAATAGAACATATTTCTGATCTTTTCTTAGTCTATCAGCAAGTTTTTTGCTTAACTTAAACTGATTTATATCCAAAAAGTATGTAGGATCAGGCTGTTTTACTACACATTCTTTTTCAATTCCCAACTCGTTGATAAAATAATCTATTGTTAATTTATCTCTCAAGCCTATAAAAACAGCCTTAGAAGCAACTTGCTTCAATTCATTTTTAGGTTCAAAATTTGCAGGAGAAGCACTTGCTGCAAAATACAACTTGCGCACTTCAAGAGGCATCCAATTCAAACCTATTCTTCCATCCTTCCCATATGCTTCTTCAAGAATAGTATCACTGCCTATTACCACTAAATCATATTGACGAATAACTGATTCATCTTCTTTTGTATAATTGAACAGGTCTATCGTTGGGGTAAAGTTCATATTCTCCTTACGGAGTTTATTATACTTAATCAACCTATAAGCAGAAGCAGCCTTTTGTCGAAATGTTTGCCATAGCTTTGCCTTTTTGTCTCTCACTCCCAAATTCACCTTAAAATCTGGAAACTTCAAGAAGTCTATTTGTGCCGTTGGATATAGACGCTTCATAGCAGTCTGAACACCCAAACCTTGCATAAAAGTTCCTGGATTATTACCAGACGTAAATGTTATGATTAATATCTTCATAAAATTTTAGCTTTATTTCTTTTCAACAAAACTTCGTGCATATTCTACAATCTCAATAAAAGTTTCTGTTATCACAGATTCCACTTAGTATAGTCTTTCCATTCTTTTCGTTTGGATTGTGCTACCTTCCAAGAATTCTTATAAGAACCTATACCTATTAATAATATAGGCTTTTCATTTAAAGGAATATTCATTTCTTTTTTGATCTGCTTTATGTAACTTTCCTTATGAGCCATAGTCAATGGTATATTAGCAATATCGTAGAAATGAAGAGCATACATCAAGTTCATCGCATAAAGTCCACCATCGACAAAAGATTGATTCAATTCCTGAAAATTATAGCTACCCATATCACTGCAAACCAAAATAACTCCTTGCATATCTTGATAAAAGCCATTGCATCCTAACTGTAACTTGCAAATTTTTTCCACTTTTTCCCTATCTAAATAAATATGGACACGTTGACTTTGGCGGTTACAAGCCGATGGAGTTCTTCTACAAAGTTCCAATGCTTTTTCTATTGATGCCTTAGAAATTGGAGTATCACCGAAATCACGAACAGAATATCTAGATTGAGAAAAAACATCAAAAGAAGATTTTTCTTTTCTAGAGATATCATTATGATTTAACTGAAAGATTCCCCCTTCTTCAACAAATTTGATTGAATTATTCTTTTTAAAATCATCTAAGAGTGCTACTATATCAGCCATATCAGCACCTCCGTCTTCATTATAAGCAATATACTTCTTAATGACTGAAGCACTATCAGCAGCAAAGGTTTTATCACCACCTAGATTTAGATATAACTGCAAATCTCTTAAAAGGCTCTTAGCTTTTAACTTGCCAAATCCATATCTCACTTTTCCTATAGACATTCCCTTTTCAAGAGCATGCGTACGTATAAATAAATCGACTTGCAGCTTCTTAGCATTTTTTCTACCACCAGCAGTTGCCAGATATTTTGTTGCTTCTCCTGCTTCTAATATTTTTGAATATAAAATTCGCAAATATACTACCGGAGTTGCATACTTTATTATATTTTTTATATTCATTTTATTTTAAAATCAAGTTAAAATAATCAATATACTTATTTGAAACAGCCTTTAGACTATAATTCTCTTCCACATAAGCTTTTAATTTGTCTTTCATTCTCTGATAATCAGAAGATGACATCGTCACAGCTTTAATAATGGCAGTTTTCAATGCTTCCTTGTCATTCATACGAAACAAGAAGCCATTTACCCCATCTTCAACACGCTCAGCAAAACCTTCAATATCACTGGCTATTACAGGCAAGTTATAATTATAGGCTATCATGTGAGGACCACTTTGTGCCACATCTTGATAAGGAAGCATAAAGAATTGATGTTTAGTAAACAACTCCGGAATTTCCTCATCTGGTATGCGCTTGAAATTGGTAGAGATGCTCTTGCAATCACCTATCTGCTGCAAAAAAGCCTCCTTGTTCATTCGGCAATTGCCACAAATATTGAGATGCACTTTATTCTGTATATTCTCAGGCAACTCCTTCACAGCATCAATTAGCAAATCAAGGCGCTTATTAGCCACCACATTACCAAAAAACAGAAGGTTTACTTTCTTTTCATCTACCTTATAATTATCGGTCTGAACCTTTCCGAAATCCTTCACAACCATCGGTGCATAGAAGAAAGACTTCTTTGGATAATGCAATTTGAACCATAGCGCTGTATGTTTAGAGAACATCTGGAAGTTCTTACATCTGCTAAATATATATTTAACTTCCATGCGCAAGCCCATTGGCCATACGGGATAAGGGTTTACATTATGGGCTGCATGCACAAGCGGAGATTTATCTTTCGCATGTAGTAAGGCTGTGTAATACATTAACCCCAGTGCGTCACTATAAATCAGGTCGAAATGACTTGCCTTTATTTGTTTTATGAAATGATTAACCAGAAAGAAGGTTCTGATATCCTTTCCTCGATATGAGAGATTTACTATTTCATAATCCTTATGCTCAGAAACCTTTGCTCCATTCATCGATTGTAGGACAATCCATCGAATCTCGTAATCCGAATGTTCTCTTAAATATGGTACCATCTGACGATCCACATCAAGAAAATAATCAGCAGTAATCCATAAAATTTTTTTATATGCCATAATTATATATTTTATATTCTATGCAAATTATCTATCTTTTTGTTCTGTTTATCAAGTAAATACAATGCAAGAGAGAGATAGATAAAATTTGATAATATTGCACCAGAAGCTATATTATAGAGTAACATATATACAATAAATAATTTAAGCCAATAATAATTATCATCAATATTCAATTTTAAACATTGATAAAAAAGCCATAAAATTATTATTAATCCTACAACACCAAGAAATATATAGATTTCTGCATAACCTGCATCACTATAATACAAAGCTTCCGTATCAATAAGTTTCTTATAATATTTACCATACGAAGTATCTAAATGGGGTACCCCATTTCCTACAATTACAGCAATAGGATTTTTTGTATATTCAGTCAATAAAAAATTATAGGTCTTTAAACGCACATATCCATCACCCTCTCCATATTTAGCATCATCATATTGACGCTCTGTTAAATTCAGCAAAGAGCCTAAAATACTATCATCAGAGGCTTTGAAGGATAAAGTTTGAGATGCTACAAACAGAACAATTGCAAAAAGCCAAACAACTTTAATCTTCTTAAATAAATAAACAACACCGATAATAAATGATATAATTATCAATTGTCTAGATAACTGTAAGCAAATCCCCATAAAACATAGTAAAAACAAAAATAAATTAATTATCTTTCTTGTTTTAACATATTTATTAAGATAATAAAAATAGCAAACAGCAATGGCTATTGAACCAGAAATTGATAATCGAAAAATTCCACGCTGTTCCAACTCCGCAGTTGAATCATAACCGAAAACAACTTGAGGCGCAACAGACATAGCATACAGCCAAAGAACAAACCATATTATAGCATTTACCTTTATATATAATTCTATATTCTGAAATGAGAAATTTCCTTTTTTTAAAAAGAAATAAAAAATAATTGCTAAAAATGGACTTGTGACCCTATAGCCATATATTAGAGGTTGATCCCAAAAAATTAATGCCGCAAAAATAGAAAAGCAAATACTCAATGTAAGATATCTTACACCTCTACTAATACAGCTACTATTATTAGAAGCGAACTGCTTCCAAACATAAACAAATAACAAAGGAACACTTATAAAATAAAGAAACTTCATTATATTTTGATCAAATCCTACATATAAATAACCATAATAGGAAATAATAGGGAATAACCATAATATAATAAAATTAATTTTCTTATTTTTTAAAACAGCCATATTTTTTTAATTTTATTACATATTTTTCAATAACTGAATAATATTTCATACCCAAGAACTTATACATAATTGATTTATAAATACTACCTATATTAGTTGTATCAAAATATTCTTTATTAGGATTTCCACTTTTTATAAAATCCATATGTTTTCCAAATTCAATTGATAAATTTGGATAAGGTTCGATACTGCTAATATCATCAGCATTATAGATTTTTTCTCTGAATCGATCAAAGTAATCTAATAAATTACCCGAATCACAGTCGTATTTATCGCGTTCCATAGAATTCTGTGTTGAGATACCTAAAATACCTATAGGATTACCATAAATATCCATAGATACTGTCAGCAAAGAATTTCGTACGGCAGATTCTGCTGCACCAGAACCAGCGATAACAAAATCCATTTTTTTCATAAAACTAAGAGGTACAGGATAAATAAATCCTGTAATATATAATGAAAGATTCGGTATACCATATAACATCTTTTGGTATTTTTTCAGCAATTCACAATCATGTGTTCCTCCAATAAGAATTAATTGTACTTTGACTTTAGGATTAAGCACACAATACGATTTTACACATTTAATTGTATTCTGAACATATAGTTTTTCTAATCGACCGTAACAACCAATTTTCAATGTTGCAGAAGAATCAATAACATTAATCAACGCTGATGGAATATTCTCTATACTATCCCCCATCCAAGCTTCTAAATAATAACATTGTTCATCAGTTAAAGTTAAGTTATTTTTAAACAATAATTGCAATGTATGCTCATTAATCCCTACTAATTCTCTTCGCATAAATTTGAATTTCAAAAAATCGTATATTGAATTAGCATAATAAGGATAATTTTCCGATAGTAAATACAGAAAGTTTGTTCCACTAAAAACACTAGCTGCTAATTCCCCCCACATTGCTAAATGAACTAAATGAGATTCTATTATAGTTTCTTTATTTACATCCCCAATAATAGAAAGAATTTTGCCTAATATTTTTTTTCGTTTGTTCTTTAAAAAGAACTTGTGAGGATAAGCTATTTCTGGCAGTGCATATGACAAATCCATAAATTCATTTATGTATACTGGTCCTGTTCTCTTTACATAAATAATCAAAGGTTCAAATCCTAAACTTTTAACGTACAATAGTTTTTGACGCATATATAATTCTGCACCACCTATATTCGAAATACCAAAAGTAAAGAATATATACTTTTTTATTCTTTTATCATCAAAAATTTTATTCATAGTCTTACAAACATTAATTTATTTCTTATATCTATTCGGTATCATACTTAGTAAATAATTCCATTCTGATTTCAAAAAGTACTTAGCTAAGACTAAATAAATGGATAATCCTGACATAATTCCAACAAGAAGTTGCAATGAAGCATCAACTATTAATAATATTGAAACATGAATAAATATCCACATAATAATAGAAATAACGACGATTGGTATCAAATCCTTCATCTGCACAAAAAAACCTACTTTTATAAGTTTTCCTGTATAATATGTATTGATTATCAATGCTATCAAAGAACTTAATACGCCACCACTTACCATCCAAATAATGCCATTTGGTATTGAAACACACAGTATACTAACACCTACAATTTTTTTTAATATTTCTAACCGTAAGAACAAATCAGAACGTCCTTTTACTGTAAGTAAATTAAGATTAATTGCATGAATAGGATACCACATCATTTGTAAACAAATAATTTGTAAAAGGATAACACAACCACGCCATTTATCCGTCAATAATACCCGTATCAAAGGATCGGCAATTGCAGAAAGCATCAACATCATAGGAAATATTAAAAAAGCTGATAACTTTAATATTTTACGGTAGTTTATGGCTAAGCGGTCATCTTCATTTTGAATATAACTTAATACCGGAAAAGTTACTCTCTGCAATACTCCTGTAACGTTACTTGAAGGCAAAGCAGAAAACTGTTGCGCTCTTGTATAATTACCTAAATCTTGCGCACTAAAATATTTTCCGATAACAATAGGATATATATTATTATAGATTGTTTCTAATAGACCCGAACCAAGCATTTTGCTACCAAACCCCCATAAGTAATGGAAAGACTCCCAAGACCAAAGTAGTTTGGGCATCCATTTACATAATATCCACAGAAGAATAGTTCTAATTAAGTAACCACCAACTTGTTGAAAGACTAAAGCCCATACACCAAAACCATTGTATGCAAAGACTAGACCGATAATTCCACTAAAAAACGCACCAGAAAGTGAAACTACAGCTTGCGTTTTAAAATTTATTTCTTTTGTCAGTATAGCTTGTTGAACTGCACATAATGGATTAAATAATGTTGCCAAAGCAGTGACTTTTAATAATTTGTCAAGAATTGGTGTTTTATAAAAGTCTGCTATCAACGGAGATGTGCAGAATAATACTAAATAACATATAATACCAACACCGATATTAAAATAAAATGCAGTAGATAAGTCTTCATCTGATAATTGTGGTTTACGAATCAATGCTGTAGAAAAGCCACTATCTATAAAACATTGAGCTATTGCAAGAAACACTAAAGGCATCGCAATGATACCATAATCATTAGGTGATAGCAAGCGAGCCAATATAATGCTAAAAAGGAATTGCACACCTTGAGTAGCAAACCTTTCTATCATGCTCCATGCTAAACCTTTTTGAGTTTTTTGTTTTAAATTATCCGCCATATATTAAAATCAACAAATATGTAGCATAGTGTCCAGTATAGCAGGACTTATTAATTTACCTATAATATATTTATTAAAAAGAATAATCGACCCCTTATTACTATATCAGGAGACATAAGCCTTATCAATTTGTTTTGTAAAATGAACATCGTTCTTAACAGAAATACATACCATACTAGTTTTCATCAACTTATAGCATCTAATTCGTATTATTAAGAACAGTGTACAAGATAATATATAAAACCATATTCCTACTGTACTAAAGGCCAAATTATCCTTTTTAAATAGACTGTGGAATCCATATTATTATTCAATGGAAGACATTAAGATTCTGTATAATACTTTATATAAATACCAGTATTAAAGTCTTCTCCTGCCGAAATAGGTTGTCCCATGAAGCATGCCAGATGTGCATTGATGAAATCATAGCCAGACTTGCAAGAAAAAGCAATACCCGCAGAAAAGCGTGGATTTATATCTATGAGATAAAAATCATCATCATGGTTTATGAATTCCATGTTTACTACACCACTGATTTGCAGTTTTTCACCTATATATTTCACCATACTTTCCAACTTTGCATTATGGAATATTCTCACAGTTGTACCAGCACCATTCTTAGTACGTAGTAACTCTTCACGAGGTACACAAAACGATCTGCCTGTTAATGGATCTCTAACATAATCAACAGTGCATATACTTCCTTCAACTTTTTCCTGAAAGATATATGAAGAAATATGCTTAATTTCATTCAGTTGATTCTCATTTTGCAAATAACACAATCCTTCACTACTTCTACCATCACGTGGTTTGGCGACACATGGATATTTTAATTTCGTTAAATCATCCTCTAAAGTATATGTTGGTACAGATGGAACAGTTTCATCATCCTTGAAAGCCTTAAACAAAGAATATTTATTACGAGCTATTCTCAAGGTTTCTTTCGAAGAGATACAAACTGTAATACCTTCTTGCTCAAACAACTCTCGTTTAGGATTAATAACATCAATCTCTAAATCAGTTAGAGGGAACAAGTATTTGACATCATTTTCTTTTGCCAATTTAAGAAGGAATGGGATGTACTCCTTAGTATTAGCATAAGGAGCTTTCTTAAACACATCACAAAGAGATGCCTCATAGTGCCATTCCTTTGGATAGATATCACATCCTATAACTTTATGGCCTGCTTTGTGCAAATTATTAATTGCACATAAAGCAGACATTGAACCTATTGCTGTTAATAAAATATTCATATTAAAACTTAGATTTTTGCAGGAATTCATCAGCTGTCCATCTATCGCGAACTATACTGATTTTTCCATTATTTATTGAGTAAACTGTTGGAAACCAAGAGATAAAAAGAGGTGAAAATGTCAAGGTATAAGCACCAACTTTGTCAAAGCGTATCATATCACCAACCTCAAGCTGTCTCTCTTGTGTCAATTCAAAAAAAGAATCATACTCCAAACATGTATATCCTACCAAAATTTGAGGGCGATTAAATATTGGGGTTATATTCTGTTGCTCTATTGAATAAAAGTAACTATTTATAGTTTTATGCATTAATGGGTCTATATGATTTCGACTTCCATCTAAAACAACAAAGTGAGAACGGGCAGTATCCTTAACATCTTCTACTCGAGTATAATAACTGAAGCAACCAGATAAAAGACTTACACCAGGTTCTATTATAAGCCTAAGACTTTCAGGCTTATACCCTCTATTCAAAAGTCCTTCAGATATAGTTGAGATATAATCTGACCATTGTGGTTTGCCAGGAACTTCACCATAGAATCCACCACCAGCATCCAGATATTCTATATCAAAAAGAGAGTATCGCTTTACTATCTCATCAAACTTACCAACTATATATTGGTAAACAGCCAAAGAACGAAGATTGGTTGAAATATGTAAATGCAGGCCAGCAATTTTAACAGTATTGAGACTACGCAAATATTCTATTGCATGTCCTAACTCGCCTGTTTCATAACTAAATCCAAATCTACTACCTTTTATTCCTGCCGTAGATGCATTAGGAAATATATCTTCTATGTCATTATTAACACGCAATCCAACTTTAATTATCTCATCAGGATGTTGCCTTGCATATTTTTCTACAAGAACTAATTCTCGTTTTGAATCAATATTTAAATAACATTTTTGAGCAAGAATTTTCTCTATCCAACTCTCATGTTTAATTGGACCATTGCAAACGATATTTCCACCTTCAAACTGAGTTACCTTATTTATAAAGTCGTATTCATCTTCTGAAACAACCTCTGCAGCAACACCTTGTTGATGTAAAACCTTTGCTAAATATGGCAATGAATTTGTTTTTACAGAATAAGCAATCAAGCCATTACCCCAATATTTCTCAAAAGCCTTATGAATCAAATCTACTTGATTTGCAAGATGATTTTCATCAAACAGGAAAAAAGGTGTAGAAAAGGCTTTAGCCTCTTGGTATGATAAGTATTGCATATTACTTTAAGATACAATCTAAAGTTCTCTGAATGTCCTCATCACTCAATGCATGATGCATAGGCAAACAGATTACACTATTTGCCATCTTATGAGCATTAGGCAAATTAGTAGGATCTGCGCTCTCCAAGCCACGATAAGTAGAGAACTCGCTAATCAATGGATAGAAATAGCGACGACCCAAAACATTCTGTGATTTCATCTTTGCATAAAGTTCATCACGAGTCATACCATACTTTGACGCATCAATAAAGATTGGGAAATAGCTATAGTTATGACGAACACCTGGCATATCATCGAAAAAGGTAATGCCTTCAACATTGCGCAAAGCCTCGCGATACTTGATAGCTACCTGATGACGAGCCTCAATAGCAGCATCTACCTGCTTCAAGTTCAGTAAGCCATAAGCACTACGCATTTCATCCATCTTACTATTGATACCAGGACCAACAACCACTGTTTCATCAGCAAAGCCAAAGTTCTTTAAAAAGTCAATACGCTTCTTTGTTTTTTCATCGTGCATAACCATAGCACCACCTTCGATGGTGTTATATACCTTAGTAGCATGGAAACTCAAAGTACTCATATCACCAGCATTTAAGATGCTCTCACCATTTACTTCTACACCGAAAGCATGAGCAGCATCATAAATAACCTTCAAGCCATA
>ERZ1023886.412-NODE-412-length-16998-cov-74.570324_pt1 | contig 16998 bp, 14 predicted proteins | sample MGYA00380395_ERZ1023886 | MGnify/ENA primary metagenome ERZ1023886 (study PRJEB33179, sample SAMN07449002) | human gut metagenome | biome: Human-gut; feature: Human associated habitat; material: Faeces | host: Homo sapiens | place: India: Bhopal | collected... | reverse complement strand
AACCTTGCCAAGGTTGGGGTCGCGGGTCCGAGTCCCGTTTTCCGCTCTATTTTATATTGAAAATAGAGAAACATACCTATTATGAATTTATATTTAAGATATTTTGATCAGGAAACATTGGTTAACAATGTTGATGAAGCAATAGATTTTTTGAAAGGTATTCCGGAGATTGGAATGGATGCTGAACTAGAGGCTGATATTAGAGATTATGCCGCTAGCGATGTTTGCTATCCAAAACGCTATAAAGTTCGCCCACGTATTTATTTCATTGTTATCAAGACTCTTGCTGCTACTATGCAGGATTTCAAGGACAAGAAGGCTTTGCGTAATACAGCGTCTGCTGAACGCCAGGAGAATCCAGTCATGTTGCAACTTGCTGAGGAGCAGCCGGGTTGGTACGAGGGTTCTATCGACTTTAAGCGTGTAGTGCTGGTACCAGCTACAGGTAAGTTTGAATACCGTGATACTCATTTCGTGGCTAACGTGAAGGCTATGTCTGGCTTAGACTGCTACACCCGTATCGTGGAATACTTGAAGGATCATGTAGATTCACGCAGTCAGTTCCCTTCTGCAAAGGGTAAGAATTTCCATTTCCGTTATCTCGGAATGTGGAAGTAACTAATTTATAAAAGGAGAAACGATGAATAAGGTAATGTTGATTGGTAATGTGGGAAAGGAGCCGGATGTGCATTATTACGATGCGGATCAGGCGGTGGCTCAAGTGTCTTTCGCTACTACAGAGAAAGGATACACCTTGGCCAATGGTATGAAAGTGCCCGACCATACCGATTGGCATAACCTTGTGTTTTTCCGTGGTCTGGCTAAGGTCGTGGAGAAGTATGTGCACAAGGGCGACCGTCTCTATGTAGAAGGACGAATTCGTTACCGATTGTATGATGACAAGCAGGGAAAGCGACATAATATCACCGAGATTTACGTGGATAATATGGAGATGCTCACCTCGCGTTCTGCATCATCTTCGGCAGCACCGGCTCAGCCTGTGCCTGCTCAGCCTGCTGCAACCCAGCCGCATTCTTCGACAACGGATTCATCCACTGCCGGGGCTACAGATCAGAATGATTTACCATTTTAAAATTTTCAGCTCAGAAATTGGATATATCTACCATAACAGATGCTTTTGGAGATGTGGTGCTCTTGTATCCATCTACCGGAGTTCTGGTAGCCGCAGGTTTAGCGGCTATCTTACTAGGTGCGTCAGCTTTTGCCAGCGGTTCCGAAATCGCCTTTTTTAGTTTATCACCTGCAGATGTTGCGGAACTGGAGGATGAAAAGACTGATGCCGACAGAAAAATCATGATGTTGCGTGAGGATTCCGAACGTACATTGGCTACCATATTGATAACCAATAACTTCGTGAATGTAACCATTATCATGCTTCTTAACTATGTTTTTGCGGGTATCGTGGAGTTTGGACCGAAGGCTTATTGGCTTCAGTTCCTCATCATCACCGTGGTCTTAACTTTCTTGCTCTTACTCTTTGGTGAAATCATGCCAAAGGTATATGCCCGTCAGGATTCCCTTAAGTTCTGCCGCCGTTGCGTGAGTGGCATCATGTTTTCACGTAAACTGTTCTGGCCCTTGGAGAATGTTTTGCTCAAGAGTGGAATCGTGGCGGAAAAAATCATACAGAAAGAGAACCATGTTTTGAGCGTGGATGACTTGGAACAGGCTCTGGAACTCACTGATAAGAATGATATCAAGGACGAACAGAGCATGCTGAAGGGTATCATCCGTTTTGGTGATGAAACTGCCAAGGAGGTGATGACCAGTCGACAGAATATCATAGACCTGGATATCCGCAGCACTTATCCTGAAGTATTGAAATGCATTGAAGAAAACAACTATAGCCGTATTCCCGTTTATCAGGATAATACGGATAATATCCGTGGTGTGTTGTATATCAAGGACTTATTGCCTCATCTCACGAAGGCTTCCAACTTTCGTTGGCAGAGCTTGATTCGTCCTCCTTACTTTGTTCCTGAAACCAAGAAGATAGATGATCTGCTTCGCGAGTTTCAGGACAACAAGGTTCATATCGCCATTGTAGTAGATGAGTTCGGCGGTACTTCCGGTATCGTAACTCTTGAGGATATCCTTGAGGAAATCGTAGGAGAAATCAACGATGAATACGATGAGGAGGAGAAGTTCTACTCGAAATTAAATTACAATACTTTCATTTTTGAAGGAAAGACCTTGCTTTCTGATTTCTGCAAGATTCTGAATGTAGATGACGAAGAGTTCGAGGAGGTTGAGGGCGATGCTGATTCCCTGGCTGGTCTGCTCTTGGAAATCAAGGGCGATTTCCCAAGCATGCACGAGAAGATAGATTATAAGAACTATACTTTCGAAGTGATGAACATAGAGGAGCGACGCATCAGCAAGATTAAGGTGACGGTGCATCCCGTGAAAGAAAACGTGGAGGATTCTTCTAAGTAATCATCTGGGTTTCATTTTAAAACAGATTATAATAGAAAATATGGCAGTAGTCAATATACGAGAAGTTTATCCAGGTGTGAGTCTGGGCTTGTGGCAGATGGATGAGACTGTAGAACAGTTGTTTGAAGCATATCCTCTTCTGCAGGTTTATCGCTCCCAGGTGGAAGAGAAATATAAGAACGATGGCAGGAAACTGGAGTTTCTTGCCATTCGTGCATTAATGTATGAGATGCTCAAGACGAACGGGGCTTCCAAGGGCTTGCTTTCTCATGCGGGTGACATTACCCACAACGAGGCTGGAAAGCCATTGTTCCGTGGTTATCATATCAGCGTTTCGCATACCAAGGGTTATGCTGCGCTTATCTTTTCCAAAAATCAGGAAGTGGCGGTGGATATCGAATACTTCAGCGATAGGGTAGAGCGCATCGCATCCAAATTCCTGCGCAAGGATGAGAAGGCGGAAGATCTGGATGCCAAGCTGGTGCATTGGTGTGCCAAGGAAACGGTCTTCAAGTTATTCTCTGAAGAAAACCTGATGTTTGAGGATATGCGGGTGAAACCGTTTGATACGATGGCAGACTGGTCGTGTGATGTGGAGAATCTCAAGAGCAGAAAGATGGCGCATGTAGATTTCGAGTTAACCATGGAATTTGTATTGACTTATGCTGCGTTGTAATATTCTGTCCATCTTCCTGGCATTCAGCTTGCTGGCTGGGGCACAGGATTGGAAAGTAGTGAGAGAGAATCCTCAGAAAGCTTTTCCGAAAACCGTGGCTGCGGGCAACTATAGTGGCATTGCTCATCTGCATGATGATATCTATGCGGTGGTAAGCGACAAGTCGGATAGCGCCCTGTACTTCAACTTCCGAATTCTGGTGAATCCCAAGACCGGCGAACCGGAACAGGTAGAGAACCTGGGTTTTACCGAGAGAACAGATGGAACGCTGAACGACGGCAAGCCTTGGCAGGGGCTGGAGAAGGGATTTGACCATGAAGCCATCGTGAAGGTTTCTGATTCTACCTTGGTGATAGCAAGCGAAGGATATTGCCGTTTAAAGGAGTATCCTATTCTGCCTATTTCGGCGGATGCTGCCAAGGTTGGCTATCAGCAGAACCTTTGGGAAAGCAGATGGCCTTCTGCTGATTTTTATCCTAATTATAATTTTGAGTCGCTGGCTTTTGATTCCGTCCGGCAGTATCTTTGGACGATACCTGAGAGCACGCTTCGCAAGGACGGACAGCCTGCTACTCCTCAAAACGGATTGGCCAACCAGCTTCGTTTGATGAGGTTTGATTGGGGAAAGATGAAGGAAAATCGTAACAAGGAAGCGTATAGCGAGCAAGTGAGTAGCGAGCAAGTGAATAGCAAGCAAGTGAATAGCAAGCAAGACTCTCGTTATATGGCGACCTATGCCTATCTGATGGATCAACCTTCCACCCATAAGAAAGCAGATATCTATGTGATGGGGGTAAGTGAGCTTTGTGCCTTGCCCGATGGTCAGCTTCTGGTTCTGGAGCGTGAGGCTTTTATTCCGAAAATCAAAATCGGTGCTTTCTGCAAGTGCAAGCTCTATCTAATCAATCCTTTGAATTCAGGAGAGTTTTCTACGGATGAGAAGTCTTCTATGAAAGAGAAGTTTTCATCAGATACTCCTTTCTTAAAGAAGAGATTACTCACGGAATGGAAAACTGGTTTATCGCTTTCCAAGCGTTCCTTTGCAAATTACGAAGGTATGTGCTTGGGACCTAAATTGGCAGATGGTTCTCAGGTTATCATCCTGCTTTCCGATTCGCAGAATCAATACGCAGGCGTGTTGAAAGACTGGTTTAAGACGATTGTCGTCCGACAAGAATAAAGCTCCAAAACAGCGTATACGGCAATAAAGAAAGGGCAAAAGCATTGTATTATATATGATGCTTTTGCTCTTTTTACTAGTACATTTTGATGTCGTGTACTATTTACATTGTATTATGTTGTAATCCTCAATCTCGTCCATAACCATCTAGGAATGAGTCGCCAGAAAAAGACGAGGATATCGTATCTCCAGTCTATCACCTTTACTTCCTTTCCGCTTTCGATGGCATTCACGATATGTTTCGCCACATCTTCTGGTTTAAGCTGCAGCGGATAGCTGCTGCCTGCGATAAGGTCGGTCTTTACGAAACCTGGTCGGATATCTGTAATGGCGATGGGAAGATAGCGCATCCGTGCCTGCTGCGACAGGCATTCCAGATAATGGTTCTGGAATCGCTTGGTGGCAGAGTAGGCAGGAGCTGCACCGAGACCTTTGGTTCCGGCGATGGAAGTGATGCAGGCAATGCGGAAATTCTGACAGGTATGGTTTGCCTTCTTCTTACTTTCAGAAACAGAAAGTTCACTCTTATTGGTTGGAGTAGAAGACTGGGCGGCAAACCAGTTGAATGCCGTATCCACCATTCTCGTGAATCCTAAGCCGTTGGTTTCTAGGGTCTTCATTTCCTTTTCTATATCCAGCGAGTTGTTCTGCCAGCCAATGCCGGAACTATGGAAGTAGAGGTCCATGCCTCCCAACTTATCGATGAGTTCGAGAAGTTGGGCAGGAGCATTGGGAGAAGTCACGTCTATTTGCTGGTAGCTGGTAATGCCGCCCTGCGAAATCAGAGCCTGCAATCTTTCAATTCTTCTTCCGGCAATTCCTACCTGCCATCCTTTTGCAGCAAGCAGTTTTGCCACTTCCATTCCGATGCCCGATGTGGCACCCATTACAATTGCTTTCTTTGCCATATAGTCCTATTATTATATAAGGTGAAGTCTTGATATTCCTATTTTATAAAGGTGAAGTCTTGATAGTTCTTATTTTTATATAAGGTGAAGTTTTGTCTAACTCTATCTAAACATCTAAATCGCTTTTACTCTTCAGCAGAGCTTCCGCCTTCTTCACGCTTCCTGCTTTCAGTATCAGTTGCTTCACTTCCTCGTAATTCGTGTATTCCGGATTGCGTTCCATGAAGATACGGCAGGCGCGGTCGATGAGTTTATGGTTGATAAGCTTGGCGTTCACCATCTTGTTGCCTTCCACCCGTCCTTGTCTTATCTGAAGGGAAGTGCTGATCATATCCAGAATCATCTTCTGCGATGAACCGGCTTTCATGCGGGTACTTCCCGTTACGAACTCCGGTCCCGTGATGACCTCTACAGGATAATCGGCAGCCTGGGCGATGGGAGCGTGGGGATTGTTGACGATGCAACCCGTAGGAATGCCTTCCTCCTTGCAATGTTTCAGGATGGCGAGTACAAAGGGAGTAGTGCCACTTGCCGAGAAGCCCAGCACGAAATCTTGCCTTGAGATATGCTTGTCGCAGAGCTGGTGCCAGCCATTCTCCAGGTCGTCTTCTCTTGATTCCCTGGTTTGTGTAAGGCAGCCGATGCCTCCGGGGAAGATGGCTTGTATCTGTGAACCGTCGATGCCATAGGTGTTCTGCACCTCGATGGTATCGAGCGTAGCCAGTCTTCCGCCCGTTCCGCAACCGGCATAGAAGAGCCTTCCGCCCTTCTTCAGCTGCCCTTCGATGGCGGAAATCAGTTGGTTGATGGCTGGCAATGCTTCTTCTATCGCCAGAGCCACCTTCTTGTTTTCTGCATTGATATAAGCGGTGAGTTCTTCCACGCTCATCTTCTCCAGATGTTCGTAGAGCGAGCTCTGTTCTGTTATTCTCTTTTCTTCTTTATTTGGCATAGCATTTTACTTTGGGTTGTAGATTACGAAAAACTTGATATCAGGCTATTTCCTATGACTATTGCTGATAATCCTGATGCAGGTATCTATTTTTCTGCCAGAAAATAAACCGGAGCATTTCTGGAACCTTCTTTTATCAGGAAGCCGGATTCTTCCAGTTTCTTCAACCAGTTGAGTGCAGTCTGTTTGCGGATATGAAATTCCATTTCCAGAGTTCTGCGGTTGATGGAGCGATGGTCTTTCATATACTCTCTTATTTTCTCCTTCAAAGCATCTTCAGAGAAGGGGTAGGAGCGGGAAGTATATTGCGATTTCTCGAAATGAGTATGATACTTTACCTGTTTCAGCAGGTCTTCATTGGGGCGGAACTTGATGCCCCTTACGCTAACGTAGTCGGCTCTCACCTTGCTGTCTGGCTTCAGTTCATCCATATCCAGATTTACCGAGAGTGAGAGGTATCCGATTTCCGGGATGTTGATACGCTTTCCATTCTGAAGGTCTTCTTCGATAATGTCACGCAGTTGCATGAAGACTGTAGCCACTTCTCCCTTTCCCAAACAGCTATGTTGTGCTATACGTTCAATCATCTGTTTGTCTGTCATAGCTGGTTGCTCAAAGATATGGGCGAATCGACGAGTTTCTTCATTTCCTCCCGCATTGGGAAGATAATGGATCTCATATTTTATAGCCATTGTTTTCTTCTTTCTGTTTAGCGATACAAAGGTAATCTTTTATTCTTAAACTACCAAATAAAAATGGCACTAATATGGACGAGCGGTGTCATTGATATATGTGAGGACTGTTTATTATGTATGAACAAGCATCGAAAGAAGCTTTGAAAGTTGTCGGAATATACAATAGAAGTTGTTGGAATCATTAATGTCTGTCGTCGGGATAGTAACTTTCTCCAGCCGCACAACAGCTGTTGTGCGCTTGCATATCAGCTGCTATGCGCTTGCACAACACGTGTTGTGCGCTTGTAAACCGGATGTTGTGCAGTAAACTTTGTAACCCCTTTCTGCCATATTGCTATTTCTGCCTTATTTTCGTGATGATATAATAAGGTGTATTTTTAGGTGTTGTGAGAGTTGTTCGCAGGCATCTAAAGAAGGAAAAAGCATGGTTTAATAGAAGTTTTTCGATGAAAGGTGCGCTCGTTTCAATAATTTGTTGTATCTTTGCAAATGGATTTGGCTACTGCCATTTCCAAGACATCGTTGGTAAACAAAAGCATTCGCTATTATTTCGCGTTCAGCCAAAAGCCTCGGAAACTTATTGGAAATAACGTAACAGGGAATAATTGTGATAAGGCATTCGGTATGGGGTGCCTTAGTCTACATATGTATTAGCAATGCACCATCGCTATAGGCGTGGTGTATTCTTATTATGTAGACTGAGGTTTCCATTCCGAGGCTGCCTCATAGCTGAACGCAATAAGAGCATCACGCCCTTTTTGCGTCTTGGCGTGATTGATAGTTGTATGCACTTATTGTATCGTATAACTAACAATCAAGCATTATGGCAAACAAGAATTTGAATGCCGCTAAGGTGGCAAAGAAAGATGAGTTCTATACCCAGCTTTCTGATATAGAACGAGAGTTGCAACATTATTGGCAGCACTTCCGTGGCAAAGTGGTGCTCTGCAATTGTGACGACCCTTACGAAAGCAACTTCTTCAAATATTTCGCTCTTCGATTCAATCAGTTAGGATTGAAGAAACTCATCTGCACCTGTTACAATGGTTCGCCTGTAACAGGCAATGAGCTGGCAATTCATTTCGATGGCTTCGATGGTGACGAACCAAAGAAGATTGCCTATAAGGTGGAGATTTCGGAAGTGAAAGACGAGAATGGCGATGGGGCAGTCGATTTGTCAGATGTTCAATATCTCTTGAAGAATGACAAGAATGTATTGTCGATTTTAAAGACTGGCGACTTCCGTTCGCAGGAATGCATAGAATTATTGAAAGAAGCGGATATTGTTGTGACCAATCCTCCTTTCTCTTTGTTTCGTGAGTATATTGGGCAGTTGATGAAGTATCAAAAGAAGTTTGTGATAGTTGGACATCAGAATGCCATTACTTATAAAGAGGTATTCCCTCTGTTAATGAAGAATGAAGTGTGGCTAGGTTATGGCTTTAAGGGTGCAGCTACGCATTTTTATTCTCCTTATGATGATATAGCAACGTCAGGAGACCATAAGGAACATATGATTCGAGTTTCAGGAGTAAATTGGTTTACTAATTTAGAGATTCCAAAGCGAAACGAAGAATTGGATTTGATATGTCGTTATTCTGAAGAGGAATATCCTTCTTATGACAATTATGATGCAATAGAAGTAAGCAAGACAGCTGATATTCCTTCTGATTATTCTGGAGTTATGGGTGTGCCAATCACTTTTTTGGATAAGTACTGTCCAACTCAGTTTGAGCTATTGGGAATAACAGATAGAGGAAACGAATATGGAATAAAAACAAAGGAATATACTCCAATGGATTCGCCTAAATATGGTGATTTGAATCGACGAGGTGCAATTATGGTGAATGGAGTTTTGAAATCTACTTATGCACGAGTATTAATCCGTAACAAACATCCGCAAGCATCATGTTAAAGATAGAAGAAATAAAAATAACCGTTGGCGAAATCACCAAGGGTTACATTAATAATGACGAACAAGGAGTAAGAGGATATAATGGCCTCCTGGATATTCGTCCACCATATCAGCGTGAGTTCATCTACAATGAGCAAGAGCAATGTGCAGTTATTAATACCGTCTTGCATAATTATCCCCTCAATATCATGTATTGGGTAAAAAGGAGCAATGATGCAGAATGCCCATACGAGGTGATGGACGGTCAACAGCGTACTTTGTCTCTATGTGAGTATGTGGCAGGAAAGTTCTCTTTTGATTTCAAGAACTTCTTCAATCAACCAGCAGATATTCGGAAGAAGATTCTCGACTACAAATTGACCGTTTATGTCTGTGAGGGAGAAGAATCGGAGAAGTTGGAATGGTTCAAGACTATAAATATTGCCGGCAAGCCTTTGAATGAGCAAGAAATAAGGAATGCTGTCTATGCAGGCCCGTTTGTGAGCGATGCCAAGAAGCATTTCTCCAAGACCAATTGTGCTGCATATCGTTTGGGTAAGGACTTGGTAAATGGTTCGCCTATTCGCCAAGACTTTTTCAAGAGAGCCTTGGAGTGGATGGCAGACCATGAAACTCGCAATGGCAAGCCACAGTCTGCCGTTGGTTATATGAGCTTACATCAGCATGACATCAATGCCATGCCTCTATGGACTTATTTCCAGAGCGTATTGCGTTGGGCTATGGATACCTTCAACATGAAGAAATTTAAGAAAATCATGAAGGGTTTGGATTGGGCGAAATTCTATGACGAATATCATGAGAAAGTACTCGATATCAAGGGGATGGAAAAGCTGATCATCGACTTGATAGGAGATGATGAAATCCAAAAACAGCAAGGCATCATCCCGTATGTTTTGACAGGTGATGAGCATTACCTCGACCTCCGTGCTTTTCCCGACAAGATTAAGCTTGCCGTATGGGAAAAGCAGAACCATAAGTGTGCCATTTGTGGCAAAGAGTTCGATTACCAATTCATGGAGGGCGACCATATTACGCCTTGGCGTGAAGGTGGAAGAACAGAGGTTAAGAATTGCCAGATGCTTTGCAGAGAATGCAACCGAAGAAAAGGTAGTAAGTAACGCTCTCTAATACAAATATCCTTCACCATAAATCTTTGATTTCGTTGAATATCAAAGGCTTATGGTAAGGGATATTTTTATTTGTTATATCATTTTATCCATTAATCCAAATGCTTAAAGCTTTTGATAGCTTGAACTCTGGCAGTTGTGCTATGATGCAACGACGCAAGAAATTGAATACTTCGTTATAACATTCCATAAGTATCTTGCCATCCAAACTCAAAATGGCATAAGTATTATAGATTGGTACTTCGTAGTTCCAACTACCATTTACTCGATGGTAGTCATTATCGCTTCCCATTTGATAAGTTTGAAAGCTTTTCTTGTTTAGTAAAGCTAAGCGAGATGGAGTGTCAGGAATACTGTTTAGTTCTTCCAATACATTTGGCGCATCATAGTTGTCGCCATCTTGGTAACGTAATTGATAGAACTTCTCCAAGAAAGGGATAAACTCTTTGTCTAACAACTTTTCGTCAAGTGTGTAAACATAATAATCCTCTGTTTCTTGGCGAACGTAAATGTCTTCAAGGTGATACTCTTTTTCTATCTCCTTGAAAATGTCTTCGAGTGGCATCTCGTCAAGATGCTTCGATATTTCTTTCTTTCCAATGGCTGTTTTTATCTTTAGTCCGATTGCTAAAAAACATCCCATGATTTTGTATTTTTAAGTTGTCTTAATAAGGTAAAGTTGTCACCTTGTCATATGGCAATTCCTTCCCTTGTTATATTATGATTAAATAATGTATAATGGTTCTCCTCCCATTCTTTTTGGGAGAAAAGTACAGGGTTGATGATTTCATCAATATCCCATCCTAATTTTCTTAGTGGATAAGAATACTTATCGTAATCTTGAAGCGTAACTTTTGGTTTGTCTAGAAGAATCAATACATCCCAATCACTTCCTTCATGTTCTGTACCTCTAGCGCGGGAACCAAACAAGATAGCTTTTGCATGAGGATCAATCTCATGCAATCTATTGTGCATTGCTTCTATGATTTGTTTCTTCTCCATATCTATCAATATTAATATATGTGTTGCAAAAATACGAGTTTTCTTTCTAATCACCAAATTTTTAACATAAAATTCTGTCTAATATCTTAAAATAAGTGTTTGGTGAGATTTCTAATCTCCATTGTGTCAATAGCTTCGTCCGATAAATAGGTTGTGCTTGTAGATAAGGTTCCAGGAGCTTACCTTATTTTTTCATCACCAAATCAGCGAGCACGATGGCGGATTCCTTCTCATCCCTCGGTGCATCCTTTGACTTCCATGCCACGATGAAGCGGATTCGGGCAGCGGTTACCTTGTAGCCTTTCAACTCCCATTTGCCTAGTTCCTCCTTCATCTTGATAGAGAGCTGGGCTATGTCTCTGCCTGTTGATGGGAGACAGAGGCAATAATCGTGGTAGGTTAGCGGCATACCGCTTCTCAAGGAAAGGATAGCATCCTTGTGAGGCTTGGAGAAGCCCAGGTTTACATCCTTGTGTGAGAGCTGGAGTACTATTTCGTTGGGCTCATCGTAGGCTTGGGCATCATAGAGATGCTGGGCACTTTTCAGGCTGTCGAAGAGATTGCCGTTGGTGTGGATGGCAAGCGTACGCTTGGCACGGGTCATACCCACATAGTACCGGCGCAGTATGTCATCAGTAGGATGTTCGGGATGGGTAATGAGCATCAGTACATGGTCGAACTCATGGCCTTTTGCCTTGTGGATGGTGCTGACCACGATGTCTGATTTCGAGATGTCACAGAAGTCTTCTGCTGATGATTCGAACACGAACTCCCTCAGGTCGCTGTAGTACTTGGCACGATTGGTCTGCTCAAATATCTGTAGGCTGCGGCGCAGGTATGGCAATGCCTGGCTGGTGGCATACTTTTGGAATGTCTGCTGTTTGGCTGCTTCCCAAATATCATCAGGGATGATAGGGGATTTCGTCTCCTTGATGCCTTGGTCTATCTTCTTCAAGAAGTATCTTACCTCTGCCAGATTCCAGAAGCGCAAGCCGTCCATTGATTGCACCAGCTTGGCCTTGATGCCATGACAGTGAAGAAGAGCCAGCATGATGACAGCCTCCTCATTGGTCTGCGTAAGGATACTGATGGTTTCGTTCTTCTTGCGGGTAGATGCATCGTCTTCTTTTGAAGCGTTACTTCTTAGTAATCGCGTAACATCTTCAAGGATAGGCTGATACATATAAACCTTTTTCTCCTGAATCTCGTATGGATGCTTCACGATTCTTACTTTTCCATCTTCTTGACTCATGGAGATGATAGGGGTAGATTTGATTCGTTGGCGGATGTTTCGGGCGAAGTCGTTGGCAGTATCCACGATGTGGCGAAGGCTGCGGTAATTCTCGGTCATCTCGATGAAACGGCTGTGCTCTGTCTGGGTCAATTCATAGAGATACTGCGAGTTGGAACCTCTAAACTCATAGATGTTCTGGTCATCATCGCCTACAGCTATCACCCTCATCTCTTCGTTGGCTTTCATCAGAGCAGTAACTAGGGCATAGTCATCCTTGCTCATGTCTTGCGCTTCATCGATAACGAGCACGGTCTTGCTGATGCGATTGGGCTCCACTTCTCCATTGTTGATCATTTCGGCAGCTTGCTTAACCACATCTCCAGCCTCATCCAGATTGCCAACCCTGCCCAGCAGGTCGAAGCAGTAAGAATGGAAGGTCTTGATTTCTACGAAATGGGCGGAATTGCCGATGAGTTGCATCAGTCGCTGCTTGAACTCGGTAGCGGCTGCACGAGAGAAAGTGAGCATCAGGAGTTGTTCGTGCTTTACATCTTCCAGCAGCAGGAGAGAGGCAAGCTTATGTACGAGCACACGTGTCTTGCCGCTGCCAGGACCGGCAGCGACTACGATGCAGCGGGACTCGTGGTCGTCGATGATTTCCTTCTGTCGCTTGGAGAGCATTCCGAAGAGTTGCTTATACTTCGAAGGTGTTACGTTGCGCTCTATCTCAGTCTCCCGGTTGCCCTTGAAGTACTTTGAGATGAAGCGATGGTAGTCCATCTGGAAGTAATCCTGCACATATTGCAGGGCGGCGTCATAATCCCTTACCATCAGGTTGGCATATTCGCCCACGATGTGAATCTGCTGAATCTTCTGCTTGTAGAATTCATTGAGCATGCGATAATCTTCCTGCTTATAGCGGAGGCGAAGTTCCTTGGTGCGCTTAATCGCCATTGCATTGTAGAGTACCAGGAATCCTCCTTCCAGCTTCATGGCTCCTATCTTGGAGAGATAGAGCAAGGCTTCCTCCACGTCTTCCAACTGTAGGGAAGAGAAGTCGGAGAAGAGTGACTGGTTGCTGGATTTCAGATCGTTCAGAAGTTCAACTACCGAGAATTGGAGAGGCTTCTCTTTTGAATTATCTCTAGAGCCAGAGGCTTTTGAATTATCTATTGCGCCAGAGGCTTTTCCTAAACCTTTTTCTTCAGAAGGATTCTTTTCTTCAGAAGAGCTATTGTTGCTCTCTTCTTCAGCCAGGCTGTATAGTCTTTCGATGATGAATCGGCAAACCTCAATTCGTCTTTCGAATCGCTTGATGATGGTCTCTATATCCTTGTCTCTTGTTACGATGAGATTACGGACGCCGTCTTCCTTCTTGTGCGCATAGCCCTTCACTGCCAGGAAGTATAGCAGTGTGCGGATTTTCTTTTCGGTTGAAGTGTTGATGCCGTCGTGTACGGCATTGTCATTGAGTTGCTTGTATGTGATATGCAGCGATTCATCCGGGATATGTTCCAGAATGTATCTTTCCAGTTTGGCAAAGTTTTCCAGCATCTGCTGAGGCTTGCGTTGCTTGTCGCTGATGTCTTGCAGATAGGCAGAGATGTCACGGGTATCGGCAAGGATGCCTTCCTGTCGCATTCGGTCAACGGAGGAGATGACGTCTCGCTTGCTGAGTCCTAGGATGTCGGCTAGGTAATCGATGCGAGATTCTGCCTCGCTATCCTGTGCTTTGGCTATATGCTTCTGGGTGATGAGCGACTTGATGATGCGGATGGCATTCTGCATCTCATCTTCCGAGAACAGGGGTGATTCGGTGAGGCGCAGTCTTGCCTCGTCCATGTTTTTGACGGTGATACCTGTGGCATAGACGTGCGGAATGTTGTTGCCACGCTCTATGTATCCGCTCTGTTCTAGAGCAGAAAGGGCGGTGCGGACACGGGTTTCTATGTCGGATACCGAGTCATCCCAACCGGCTTGGCGGGCTATCTCCAGTGCCGAACAGCTTACTTGTGGACGCTGCTTGGTAAAATCCTTAATGGCTTTCCATACCTGTTGTATCTCGCTGATGCTCAGTTTGGTTTGGTTGAGCAGGATGAAGTGCTTGTCCAAGTCCTCGTCGCTATAGAGTACATAGCATTTGGCATTGAGGTGTGGATCTCTTCCTGCACGTCCAGCCTCCTGTACATAGTTCTCCAGAGAGTCGGAGATGTCGTAGTGGATAACCAGCCCCACATCGCTTTTATCTACTCCCATGCCGAAGGCGGAGGTGGCAACGATGATTCTAACCTTATCGCTCATGAAGGCATCCTGATTGTGTATCTTCTCATCGGCATCCATCTTGCCATTATAGGGCAGGGCGGATATGCCGTCACGTGTCAGTTTTTGGGCGAGTTCCCGGGTTCGCTTGGTGCGGGATACGTAGATGATGGTAGGGCAATCTGCCTGCTCTACCAGCGAGCGCAGAAGATTGTATTTGTTGCCGTCACTATCTACGTGAATAACGGAATAGTGCAGGTTGGTACGTGAGGCTGATGAGGCGAAGAGCTGGAGGTCGGTGCCCAGCCAATGCTTGAAATAGTCGCAGATGTCCTGCACCACCTTCTGTTTTGCTGTGGCGGTGAAGCAAGATACGGGTATCAGGGTCTGACCATGATTGCGGACCATAGCGTCCTTGCCAAACTTACGTTCCTGGTATTCCTTGATAAACTTGCCGATGTATAGGTAATCCACCCGGAAGTCTTGTCCCCATGCAGAGAAGCAGTGAGCTTCGTCAATGACGAATCTCACCACATGCCGTGCCATCAGAATGCGCTCGATGGTTTTGGAGCGCAACATCTCTGGTGCTATATATAATAAGGTGGCATCTCCGCTCTGTACTCGTTCGATGGCTAGGGAGCGGGAGATAGGGTCGAGGAGACCGTTGATGGTTACGGCATCGGTGAAACCGCGGTCTGCGAGGTTATCTACCTGGTCTTTCATCAATGATTGCAGAGGCGAGATAACCACGGTGAGTCCATGAATGGTTCTGCCATCCATCAGGGCTGGCAACTGGAAGGTGAGCGACTTGCCGCCACCCGTAGGAAATATAGCCAATAATGACTTGCCATTTACTGCTGCCTGCGATGCCTGTTCCTGCAGCGGTTCGCCGTCATAGGTACGGAAGGCATCATAGCCAAAGAGCTGTTTCAGGTTGTAATGAATGTCGAGCATGCGGTTGCAATACTCGCAGCCATCGGGGCATTGAGTATGGCAGAGCATATAGATGATATGTTCTACTTCTGGATAATGGCAGAGTACCCAACCTGGGGTAACAGATTGGTAATCGTCTGTGCCTATGAGGGCCAAGGCGTATGCCAAGCCGCAAGGCGACTGGGCTGCAAGAGCCGGAATGTCGGCATGGGCGCAAATATGATTCTTGTATTCAGAAAGAATGAATTCTGAAACGCCTATCATTGCATCATCCTTTTCGATGGCTCCCACATACATCAGGAATCCTCTGAATTCCTCTTCATTCTGTAGCAGCAAGGTGAAGATTTTCCTCTTCCTTTGTGATAATTGATTCCATGCAGCGATTTCGTCCATCAAAAGCTCCTTGGCTTTCTCGCAGTCATTGACTGGATTATTCATCTGCTCGCTCATCAGTTTGTCGTCCTTTACCAGATGATGGTAAGGGCGCTTGGGGAAGAGGAGTGGGGAGAGATAGAGGGTATCTATCAGTATGCCGTTGAGTTGGAGATAGCGGGCATCGTGATGAATGAGGTTATGCCCGCAGATATAGTCAACCTTTCCTTCTTGCAGGAACTTGTTCAGTGCCGTCTGCGATGCTTGGTGAAAGGTGGCTCCGTCATAACGCAATGCTCCGATGTCGTGTATTTTATGGTCTTTCAGTCCCACTTCGGTATCCACGAAGGCAATGTTCCTGCTTCTGGCATCTTTCTTCTTGATGTCAGAGCTTATGGTGAGATTGTTTTTCCTTTCAAAGAGGCGACTGAATATTGACATAATCTTCGATGTTTATATTTCCACCGCAAATTTACAATTATTATTTGATATATGCAAATAATCAAGCGCTTTTATCTTCTTTGAAAGCTGTTTTTATACAATCCCAAGAAGCTCGTGAGGATATCTTCAAGGCAGATTAATATGCTCCTAAAACCCTCCAGTCGTCTATGAGTTTGAACAGTCGGGGCATGGCTGGCTTGTAACTGTCGGGATAGGTGAGGGAATAGACGAAGAGTATTCTGCCACTCTTGATGAATTTATCGTAATGACTGTAGCCATCTACTCTTACTCCGTTTTCATAGACAGGACCGGAGAGGATGAATGCCTTATTCGATGCCTGCATCGTCCTCTCCGAATGAAGCTTCTGGGCTAGAGAATCGGCACAAGCCTGAAGGGTGTTGCTATAGTTGGGGGTAACGTAACTCTCCAGGATGATGTTGGCATGATTGGTGAATGAGAAGCGGGCATAGCCCTGGTATCCCGATACCGAAGTATCCTCCTGCTGGAAGAAGCAAGGATACTTGACAACGTAGCCGAAGTCCGGATCATTGTATTCCTTCATGGGCGCCATCTCTACCTTGGTCTTGAAATCCGCCATCGGTGTATGCTGCTCTTTCGTAACCTCATGGTGATAGTTGATGATGAAGTTTATCATCATCAGCAAGACAACTGCTATCAAAAAAATCTTCTTCATATCTTTGCTCTTTTGCTTCTTTTGTATTATAGCTGCAAAGGTATGAAGAAGATTGAAAACTGCCAAATAACAAGTATGACATTTGACTGTTATTTGCCTGACATTTGGCTGACATTTCTGAACTTATCTGATTATCAGTCGGTAAGACTTGCC
>ERZ1023886.401-NODE-401-length-17309-cov-19.632491_pt1 | contig 17309 bp, 14 predicted proteins | sample MGYA00380395_ERZ1023886 | MGnify/ENA primary metagenome ERZ1023886 (study PRJEB33179, sample SAMN07449002) | human gut metagenome | biome: Human-gut; feature: Human associated habitat; material: Faeces | host: Homo sapiens | place: India: Bhopal | collected... | reverse complement strand
AGATAAGCGCCCACGAGAAACGTATCTGGTTGCGGAACATCACCTGGAGCACACCCGCCAGCATCACCAGGAAACCATTCACAAAGATGATGGCGAGGCGATAGAAGGTATTTCTCAAACCCACGAACTTGGTCTGCGTATGCTCATCCAACTCTATCATATAGAAACCATCCGCCGAAATATCGTGGGTGGCACTACAGAAGGCGATGAGGAAGAAGAAACACATCGTTGCCTGGAACCAGAAGGCAGTAGGCAGCGAAAAGGCGATTCCGGCAAGAGCTGCTCCGATGAGCGCCTGCATCGTCAATACCCACCAGCGCTTGGTCTTCAGCAGGTCGATGAAAGGACTCCACAAGGGTTTGATAACCCAAGGCAGGGCGAGCCACCCGGTATAGAGACCCACCTCAGCATCGGTCAAGCCCAACTGCATATACATAACCACAGAGAGGGCTGTCACGATAACGTTAGGCAGTCCTTCCGCAAAGTAGAGTGTCGGAATCCAAGCCCATGGATTCCGACTATTTTTCAATGTTCCCATTCTACAGCTTTATTTATAGAGTTTCTTGATTTCTGCACCCTGATAGTAGTGCAGGAGGATGGCATCATACAGATAACCTTCCTCGCCCATCACAGCAGCACCAATCTGACAGAGACCTACTCCGTGTCCCCATCCTGCTCCGATCAGTTCAAAACGCTGAGGAACTCCCTGTTCATCTATATCATACTTATCCACGATAAAGGCTGAACTGAGGAGATGACTGTCACTCAGCGTGCGGCGGATTTCGAGTTCCTTACCGATGGTGAAGGTTTTCTCCGTACCGATAATCTGGAGTTTACTGATTCTTCCACTCGTTCCTCGTTCTACGGACTTCATATCAAGGATAGAACCCAAATCCATCTTCAGCCTGTCAGCAATGAGCTGCTGCAGTTTCTCCTGAGTAAGGGTTACCTTCCAGCGATAGAAGTCTACCGTTTCCTGGTCGTAATCATTCAACACCTGTGAGAGGATTCTCTTGTCCTGCGTGTTGCAGAAAGCAGGAGGGTTGAAGCGGATCCACTTCTCAGCCTCTTCCTCATTTGTCAGATTAGGCAAAGTAGATTCTATTCCTAATGCAATATCCCTCACCGCAGTGAGATAATTCTTCGGTGTATCTTCCCAACAGTACTGGAACTCCTCTGTGACTCCACCGCAACATTTAGAGAATCGGGCATCGCATATCTCATCACCATCCAGGAGCACCTGTCCCTTGGTCTGACGAATAGCCTCAGCAACATGTGGAGAAGTTTCCTTCGTGATTCCCTGGTAACGCTGGCAATGATCATCAGCACAAACATCAAAGATGGTATGGTCTTCGCGATCGTACCAGCGGATGAGCATATCTTCCTTCTTGGTGAAAGAGAAGAAATTATTACCACTCTCTGCAACATCCCTACGCTTCTTCATCTGCGCCAAAAGCCAGGAACGGGAGATAACGGCATGTGCCTTCAAGAGTTCAAGACTGGAAGTGGCACTCATCTCACTACTGATTACACTCTCCAGATACTTCTCTACAGGCAGTTCGTTGATGGCACAAATCTTATCCGACTCGACCACGAAACGCAATGTTCCAAGGAAAGTCTGTGTCTCCTTGCGCTCCCAATGGAAGTTGACACCAATCGTAACATCGCTCAGGGAGAAAGAAGCGTCCGCACTCTGTGGATGGAAAGTCAAGGAACTATACTGATTACCGTTCCAGAGCACTCCACCTTCTGAGAATTCCACCTCCTGTTCTCCTATAACAGTTTCACCTTTAGCCAGATAAGGTTTGTTGAGCGAGAAATGAATCTTCTGTCCACTCACAATACCCACCTTCACCTCAGGTTCCTTGTCATAACTGTACAAGGCAGAAGTACCGACCTGCAGTTCAGCTTCCTTTGAAGCCTTGAGTTTGGTAACGATGCTGTTCATCTTATCTGTAGAGACACCACATTCCTGCAGAATGGCAGTAGCACTCTCTTCGGTCAACTTACGGAAGTCTTCCTCACGAGGAGTAATGATGAGTCCCGACATATCCAAGGCTCCAGGAGAAACCATCATTTGAGCATCTCCTTCTGCAAAATAAGCCTCAGGACGATGTTTCTCTCTTGGAATGACCACAGAGATATACTCATCCCCCTTACGCCATGCAATGATATTCATCATCGGTTCAGTCTCATCACCACGAACAGGCATAGACTTATAGAGGCGATGGAAAAGAGCCTCATCACTGTCCTCACTCTTGGAGATGATGACAAAAGCAGGAACAACAAAGTCATGAATCAAGGCTATCTTTTCATCATCGTTCAGCGAGATAATATCAGTAAGATTGCGAGAGAGTCGCTGCCAATTAGCCTGCAAAGGCAAGATGCCGCTGGTACCTGCCTGGAAATGAAGATGATCAGGAGCAGAGGCTCCACATTTAGGACCATTATAGAACACCATCAACTCGCTATGCAAGCTCAGAAACCGGTGCATCTCACCATAATTCTTATAGATAGACTGTGGCTGATGCTTTCTTGCAGGAATCGTGAAATGAACAGGCAGAATCGGGAACGGATTCACCAAGAGAAGGAACCGTTCATCTATCTGTTTTGAAATCTGCTCCTTAGGACGGTTCTTGTCGCAAAGGAAACATGGACGATCACCCAATGTCTTCTTATCAATCTTGGCTCCGGTGCTCACGATGCGTGCCGGATTCCACTGCACTTTCAACTGGTCGGAAAGCTGATGGGTCTCCACATGCTTGAGATCACGGAAGCGGTGACGGGCATCAGCCCATTTCTCCATCTGGCGATTGAAGAAACGGGAGATACTGCTATCTTCCATTATATCAGCCTTGCCCTGCAACATCTGCTGGCGCGCCTTCAACTCCATGGTGCGAAGACGGTCCTTATAAAGATTATTGGCATTTACCTTATCGATACTCAAGGCAGCATCACTATTTCCTCCCCAACGACGGCAGAGGTAAAGTTCATCGTAGATTCTGCCAATACGGTAGCGACGAGAGAACACCAATCCCAAGGCATAGTCCTCACCATAACTGGTATTAGGAAATTGAATCTGACGGACCAATGGGGTAAAGAAGGCACGAGGAGCACCCAATCCATTGATACGCAGAGCATTATTACAGCCATTATCTTCGGTCCACTCCTTATGGTCTATCAATCCAGGAGGCAGAGTATTGAGATCGAAATCACACATGCGATAAGAGCCGATCATCATGGCCGCCTTCTGCTTATGGAAGGCATCTACTATCTTTTGCAGCGTCTTAGGTGACGAATAGAGGTCATCACTATCCAGCTGAACGGCAAACTTACCGCAATGGTCGCTGTTGATAGCCATATTCCAGCAGCCACCAATGCCAAGGTCGTTGCGATCAGGCACAATCTGGACAAGGCGTCCTGCCTGCTTATCATTCCGTTCCTCCATCTCATGGGCAATCTCTGAAAGGATTTCGCCCGTACGGTCGGTAGAATGATTATTTACCACGATAACATTAAACTTGAAGCTGGTCTTCTGACTGAGTGCGCTCTTCACTGCGTCAGCTATCGTCTTTTCACGGTTGAATACCGGAATAATGACAGAAGCCTCGTATTCAAACTCCTGCTCATCAAAATCAGGCTGTCGATAGTAATTGGTATCAACCAAGGCTCCCACCTTTTCGAGATGATGGGTGCAAGCCTTCTCCATCTCTATTTGTACCTCCCGGTTGCGAGGGTTCACATAGTCGAACTGCTTTTCTCCACTCTTTCTGGTATCGAGCTCATCTTCCGTATAGAGGAATTCATTGATATGGAATATCTCTCCCACTCTACTCAGATAAAGACGAAGGTCATAGAGTCCAGCAAACTGATATTCCTGTCTGTCCTGCTGCGCTGCATAGTCGAGAAGATTCTGTGCCTTCACAAGCCAGAGACTTCCGAAATCGAAGTCATCCCGAAGTGAACCAGCCTGATAGTCGATGACCGGATGCTTCTCCAGTTTACCCTCCTGAACAGAGTAATGATCGGAGTATACCATGACCGCTCCCGTATCATCAGCGGTACGGAGGAAACGTTCCAAGGCATACAATCCCCAACGGATAGGAGTAGCTTTGGTACAAATGATTACATAGTCGGCATCGGTGTTCTCAGCAATACTACTAACAGTATTGGAACTCTCCAATCGGTCGACAACGATAAATGTACAACCATCAGGCACTTGATGAGACGCAGCGAAATCAGCACTCACCAAGAGATTGATATGTTGAACAGTCTTGTTGTCATGAAGTTCCAAGAGTGCTTCCTGGGCAACATCCAGGTCTTCACAAGGCAAGAAAAGGTCTATTTTTTGTCTCATTTCTTTGTTTCTATTTTTTCGTTTTTCGTCCCATTTGGGGGCATCAAACTATGTTTTTTATCTTTATTTCAACTTATTATCTTAAAATATGTGGCAAAGATAACAATTTTTCGGCAAAAAACACTATCTTTGCAGTATGAATAATGAAAAAAAATATCTTTTGGGCCTTACACTTGCCGAATTGAAGCAGGTGGCAAAGGATCTCGGCATGCCTGCCTTCACCGGCGGACAAATGGCGAAATGGCTCTATGAGCAGCATGTAAAGAGCATTGACGAGATGACCAATATCTCGAAAGCCAACCGTGTAAAACTCGCTGCCGAATACGAAATAGGTTGCTTCGGATATTCCGATGCACAACATTCTGTGGATGGTACCATCAAGTATCTTTTCCCTACCCGAAGCGGCAAGTTTGTGGAAACGGTTTATATTCCAGATAAAGACCGTGCCACGCTCTGTGTTTCTTCGCAGGTGGGTTGCAAGATGAACTGTCTCTTCTGCCAAACAGGTAAGCAGGGATTCGAGGGAAGTCTGCCTGCCGGCGACATCCTGAACCAGATTTACTCATTGCCAGAGGTAGACAAGCTCACCAACATCGTATTCATGGGACAGGGCGAGCCAATGGACAACCTCGACAACGTGCTTCGTGCTACGGAAATTCTGACAGCCGACTATGGCTGGGCATGGAGTCCAAAGCGTATCACTGTAAGTTCTGTAGGCATCAAGAACAAGCTGAAGCGATTCCTGGAAGAGAGCGAATGCCATGTGGCTATTTCCATGCACGATCCTATTCCTTCAGAGCGCGCAGAACTGATGCCTGCAGAAAGAGGTATGGGTATTGAGCAGGTGGTTGAGCTTTTGAAGAACTACGACTTCTCCCACCAGCGTCGCCTCTCGTTCGAATACATCGTATTCAAGGGAGTGAATGACAGCATGCAGCATGCCAAGGCAATCATCAAGTTGGTAAAGGGACTGGACTGCCGTTTCAACCTCATCCGCTTTCATCAGATTCCAGATATTCCACTGCAGGGCGTGAATGACGAAAAGATGGAGCAGTTCCGCGATTACCTTACCTCGCACGGCGTGTTCACAACCATCCGTGCCAGCCGTGGACAAGACATCTATGCAGCCTGCGGCTTGCTGAGTACCTCGAAGAAGATTGGCGAAATACGCCAGCATGAGGACGAAGAGAAAAAAGAGTAGACGAAAAGAACATAGCATAATGGTGAGAAATACGATAACGTTTCTTTTCCCGTTCTGCCTGATATTTCTCCTCTTGACAAGTTGCGGTTTAACGGGGAAGAACAGGAAAAAGCCAGCCAGTACAGGGCAACCTTACGAGATTGTACTGGAAGGAGATACCGACAGCATCGTTACCAGGATACTGACGGAAGACGTCCCAGCCCTTCCTCAACCCGAACCTCTCTGCAAACTGATTCAGGTGAAGAAGGGAAAGACAAAAGGCAGCTATCTACTCGTCAGGACCCGCATCATCGTAAATATCACAGATAAAGACTTCGCAGTCAAGTTGAACCACGATGAGAACGCAGCACCGCAAAACATCATCCGCATCAATGCCCGTTCTGTACAACAGCTGCGAGAAAGACTTAATGGCGAAAAGCTCCGTCAACTCGTAGACGAAGCAGAACTGGAACATCTGGCAGAGATAATCTCCAACAATCCCAGCAAGCAGAACAAGGAGATGCAGGAAGAGGTAAAGAAGACATTCGGACTTGACATGAAAATCCCGGTATCGATGAATGCCAGCAAGAAGGCTAAAGACTTCATCTGGATTTCGAACAACGCAAGTACAGGAATGCAAAACCTGCTCGTAATGAGGGTGAAGAGTGAAGAACGAAGAATGAAGAATTCAAATGCTTTTCATGTTAATGATAAGGCTCAGATTGATAGCATTCTTAGAACCAATATGCCGGGCGAAACCGACAGCATGTATATGGTGATTCCCGTTCTTTCTGAAAGAGGACTCTGGGAGATGAAAGGGGATGCCATGGGAGGGCCTTATGTGATGCATCGCATTCATAGGCAAACAAGCCAGACAGCAAAGCCAGGCTACAGCCTCTACATCATCGGCTTCGTCTATGCACCCGAAATGAAAAAGAAAATATTAATCAAGCAGCTCGAAGCTGCGATTTCCACAATAAAATAAAATACATCAATGGACAATAAGAAAATCAGAGTGGCTATCACTCACGGAGATACCAACGGTATCGGATATGAACTCATCTTTAAGACATTTGCAGAATCAGAGATGTTGGATTTCTGTACTCCAATCATCTATGGTTCACCTAAGGTGGCTGCCTATTATCGCAAGGCGATGAACCTTCCGGCACAGTTTTCTATCATACAGAAAGCGGAAGATGCAGAAGAAGGACGCATCAACCTGCTTGCTGCTGTAGATGAAGAGGTAAAAGTAGACATGGGTATGCCTACCGACGAATCGGGTGCTGCAGCTATCAAAGCACTCGACAGAGCTATGACCGATTTCAGAGATAATCTCTATGATGTACTCATTACAGCACCTGTCAACAACCAGAATGCCCAGATAGAAGGCTTCCCTTTCAAGGGACACAAGCACTATATAGAAACTTGTCTTGGCGAAGGACAGGAAGCCCTTTCCATCCTCGTTGGCGGCGACCTCCGCATAGCATCTGTTACAGAGAAGACTCCATTTAAAAATGTAATAGCCGGAATCACCGAGGAACGCATTATCGAAAGAGTAAAACTCATGCAACAAACTATCAAAAGAGATTTTCTCATCACCAACCCACGCATAGCTGTACTTGCCCTCAATCCTCGCAGCAACGAAGAAGAAAGCTGTGGCAAGGAGGAGAGCGAAATTATCATTCCGGCTATAGACAAATTAGCAGAACAAGGTGTACAAGCTTTTGGTCCATACGCAGCAGATGAGTTCTTCGGCAAGGGATATTTCAGTGACTTTGACGGAATCATGGCCATGTATCATGACCAGGCCACTACCCCATTCCATTCTCTCTATACAGAGGACGGAGTCATCTACACAGCAGGCTTGCCTATCATCCATACAGCAGCCAACATGACTCCAAGCTACAGCATTGCAGGCTGCAATGAAGCTGACGAGTCATCGTTCCGCCAGGCAGTATTCCTGGCTATTGATGCTTTCCAGAACAGAAACAGCTATGATGAGGCAATAGAAAATCCACTTCCAAAACTCTATCACGAGAAGCGTGACGAGAGCGAAAAGGTAAGATTCTCTATCCCAAAGAAGGGCGGCAAGCCATTCCCTCCAAAGAATGAAAAGAACTTTACACCTCGTCCAAAGAATGAAGGTCAGGAAGCTCCGCAAGCTACAACTGAACCAGCTCAGCAAGTAGCTCCAGAAGCTTAATTTAAAGCAAAATATGATGCCCAAGAATAGGTAAACGTTAAAAAAGACCTATTTTTGGGCAATATATGCGGATATTTCAAAAAAAATGTGTAATTTTGGCAGCTAAATGGATACATCTGAACTACAGAAAATAAAACAACGCTACAATATCGTCGGAAATAGCGACGGATTGAATCATGCTCTCGATGTCGCCTTACAGGTGGCACCGACAGATCTTTCTGTGCTTATTATCGGAGAAAGTGGAGTTGGTAAGGAAATCATTCCGAGGGTGATCCATGACAACTCACCAAGAAGAAGAGAAAAGTATTTTGCCATCAACTGCGGTAGCATTCCTGAGGGCACTATAGACAGTGAGCTCTTTGGACATGAGAAGGGCTCCTTTACCGGAGCTATTGGCGAAAGCGAAGGTTACTTCGGTATAGCCAACAAGGGTACTATATTTCTTGACGAGGTGGGCGAACTACCCATACAGACTCAGGCAAGATTGCTGAGAGTACTGGAAACGGGCGAATATATCCGCGTAGGAGGAACAGAGATTCGCAAGACCAATGTACGAATCGTTGCTGCTACCAACGTCAACATGAGAAAGGCAATCAGCGAAGGAAGATTCCGCGAAGACTTGTATTATCGACTGAATACAATTCCAATCCAGATGCCTCCACTTCGCGAACGAGGAAATGACATATTACTGTTGTTCCGCCTTTTCGCCATGCAAATGGCCGAGAAATACAATTTGCCAAAGATCAGCTTGACAGAAGATGCCAAGAAACTCATGCTGAAATACAAGTGGCCAGGAAACGTGAGACAGCTCAAAAACATTACTGAGCAAATGTCTGTATTAAGTCGTGAACGGGAAATAAACATGGAGACACTCATGCATTTTATCCCACGCGATGAAGAGACAACTCAACTTGCCACCATCCCACAGAGCAGCAACACCTCGCACAGCTATGAAAACGAACGAGAATTTCTCTATAAGATTCTTTACGAACTAAGAGGAAACGTGAGTGACCTGCGAAGAGAGGTGGGATCATTGCGCAAGCAACTGGATGAAGCCCGTCAGCTAAGAGGAACAGAAGGATTCGGTAATCCATCCTCTGTATCGAGCATGAGTCCGACAAGCTATCCAGCAGAGTTTGACAATACACAGCCTATCACACCAACAGAGGGAATCATCCGGCATGACACAGAAATCATCCGACACGAACCGGGAATCATCCGAGCTGACCAAATGGGACAATCGGAAGCTGAAGAAATCGAGGCAGAAGAAATCAAAGAGAACGACTCGCTCAATCTCGATGACTTGAGTAAACAAATGATAGAAAAAGCTCTGGAACGAAATAATGGCAACCGAAAGAAAGCCGCCGAGGAATTGGGTATATCAGACAGAACCCTTTACCGAAAAATAAACAAATATAAATTATGAAGCATTTACGCGCGTACATATATATATTAGGGATTTCATTGGTCATAGGCATCATGACTGCATGTTCCGTTAGCTACGGCTTCAACGGTGCCAGCATTGACTATACCCAGACAAAGACCATCCAAATAGCAGACTTCCCTATCAGAAGTTCATATGTTTGGGGACCAATGGGACCAATGTTCAACAACGAGCTGAAAGACAAATTTGCCAACAATACCCAGTTGCGACAGGTTTCCCGTAATGGCGACCTGAAGATTGAGGGTGAAATCACCCAATATTCACAGCGCAACAAGTCGGTATCTGCTGAAGGTTATTCTGCACAGACAGAGTTGAGTATCACGATCAATGTCCGCTTCACAAATAACAAGAAACATACGGAGGACTTCGAAAAGTCATTCACATCAGCAAAGACCTATGATACCACTCAGAGTTTAGCTTCTGTTCAGGAGGAATTGGTTAGCCAGATGGTGAAAGACTTGGTAGACCAGATATTCAACGCTACAGTAGCTAACTGGTAATAAAGTGAAGAGTGAAGAACAAAAAATTCAAGGGCTTTACTAATCATAGACTTCAATGCTCAAAGTTAAAAGTTAAAGTAATAAACCATAAAATAGAACAACGTGGAATTAAGCAGATTGATACAACACCCAGAGGAAATGAACCGGGAGACGCTCTATGATTTGCGCGCCCTCTTGGCTCTATACCCCTATTATCAAACGGCTCGCCTCTTGATGTTGAAAAACCTGTACCTACTCCACGACCCTAGTTTCGATGAAGAACTACGCCGTGCTGCTATCTACATAACCGACCGAAAAGTCATCTTCGAAATGGTTGAGGCAGCGCACTATCAGTTCAAAAAAGAGAACTACGGGGAAAAGAGCAAGGCTTATCCTACCCAAGGAGAAGCAGCAAAAAGCAACTTGCACAATGCATCTAAGGCAGACCGCACAAGCGATCTTATCGACAGTTTCCTGGGTTCTATACCGACAGATGCTGAAGAAAAGGAAGCCAAGAAAGAAAAGCGCAAGCCAACACCAGCAGATGCAGCTGTTGATTATGTAGCTTATCTGATGGAGACTGAAGATCATGAAGAAGAAGAGAAACCTTCAAGAACCATCAGTCTGATTGATGACTTCATGGAAGATGGAGGATTCAAATTGCCAAAGATACAGCAGGGAGAGGAATACAAGCCAGAATACACGCCTCAGCTGGAAGATGACAATGACAACGAGGAACAAACTGAAAATAGTGGTGTATTTACAGAAACCCTCGCCCGCATCTACATCAAACAGGGCAAGTATGAACGAGCTTATCAAATTATCGAGCGACTCTACAATCAGCATCCACACAAGAGTGCCTACTATGTGGACCAGCTAAGATTTCTCGAGAAACTGATGTTAAACGGAAATAATAAAAATAACAAATAAAAATAATAAATAAAACTAGTTTTAAAAAATGGCTTACACATTATTTGTAGTATTAATCGTCCTGGTAGCAATCATGATGATTTTCATCGTGCTCATCCAGGAATCAAAGGGAGGTGGACTTGCAAGTAACTTCTCTTCAACAAACTCTATCATGGGCGTTCGTAAGACAACCGACATTATAGAGAAATTAACATGGGGTCTCGCTGGTGCCATGGTAGTTATCAGCATAGTTTGTGCTTATGTAGCACCTCAGGCAGCTGGCGAAAGCAGCGTTATGGAAGGTGCAACTCAGGAGCAGACTGCTCTTCCTGCTATGCCAGGTGCTAGCAAGGATGCTGCAGCAGGTGCTCAGAAAGCAGCCCCAGCAGCTAATGGTGCAGCAGATGCTCAGAAAGCAGCAACTCCAGTAACACCAGCTAGCCCTGCTAAGTAATAGCATTTAGACTCATAAATAGCATTTTCCTATCTGAAAACTGTAGTTTTCAAGGGAAAATGCTATTTTTTTGCAGAAAAATGAAGTTTTTTGAAAAAAAGTTCAGAAAAAGTTTGGCGGTTTCAAAAAAATGTAGTACCTTTGCACTCGCTTAAAAGAAATAACAATTAAGCAAGCTAACATGGTGGACGTAGTTCAGTTGGTTAGAGCGTCAGATTGTGGTTCTGAATGTCGTGGGTTCGAGTCCCACCTTCCACCCATCAAAGCATTAAGATTGCCAATCTCTAGTATTAGAGGTTGGCTTTTTTATTTTCATCCATTTCTCATTTATCTTCATCTTCCCCCTATTGGTTTTCATTCAGCATCCATAGTGAAGGAAAAAAATAAACCATACAAGATGACCGAAGGCATCCTATATGGTTTATATATCCTTATATTCGATTACTCACTCTGCCATTTACGGGAACTGAGGATAATCCTCAAAACGAGGCTTGCGCTTCTCCAGGAAAGCCTTGCCACCCTCCTGAGCCTCATCCATGGTATAATAGAGCATCGTTGCATCACCAGCCAACTCCTGAATACCAGCCTGACCATCCAACTCAGCATTCAAGCCAGCCTTGATCATACGGAGAGCCAAAGGAGAACGCTCCATCATGATTTCAGCCCATTCTACGCAGGTATCTTCCAACTGGTCGAGAGGAACCACCTTGTTGACCATTCCCATCTCTTCTGCCTCCTTCGCAGAATACTGCTTGCAGAGGAACCAGATTTCACGGGCCTTCTTCTGACCAACCATTCTTGCCAGATAAGAAGAACCGAAACCTGCATCGAAGCTTCCTACCTTAGGACCAGTCTGTCCGAAGATGGCATTCTCTGAAGCGATGGTCAGGTCGCACATCACATGAAGCACATGACCACCACCGATGGCATAACCGTTCACCATGGCGATAACAGGCTTTGGCAAACGACGAATCTGCATCTGTACATCAAGCACGTTGAGACGAGGCACACCATCGTTGCCTACATATCCACCCCTGCCCTTCACATGCATATCACCACCGGCACAGAAAGCCTTGTCGCCAGCACCCGTCAGGATAACCACACGGATATCCAGACAGTCACGACAGTAGTTGAAAGCCTGCGCCATCTCCCATGTGGTCAATGGGGTGAAGGCATTGCGATAACGCTCACGATTGATGGTAATCTTAGCGATATGATTATACTCCTCGAAGATGATTTCCTTGAAATCAAAACCTTCTATCTTTTTCCATTCTCTCATTTACTTTGAACTTTGATTATTGAACTTTGAACTTTATGATTACTTTCAGGTTACTTTCAGAAAGGATGGATCATCCTTCTTTCTCTGATGATAACTCTAAACTATTATAATATTCATCCAGAACCTGATTATCTGTTTCTATATCCGTAAGAACCTCCAGAAGCATCGGTCTGCTTGACTCGGTATGGATGAGCCAATCGATGCCCTCACAGAGCGACTTCATATCATCAGCATTCTGATAGGCTACATCTTGTGCCAGACAGATGTGATAAGCAGAAGTGCAATGCTCAGCCATCACCAGTTTCTCGCGTGCAGAACTTTCCTTCAATCCCTTGAACTTGGCAAAGATGGCTCCGCCGCCATTATTCAAGAGCAAGATGCGAAGACTGCCATTGAGATTCTGATTCCAGAGGGCATTCTGATCGTAGAAGAAACTCAGGTCGCCCAACACGCAGAAAACCTTCTGCTGGCTCCTGGCATCAGGATGATGATATTCCGAAAGATAGATAGACAAGCCCGCAGCTGCAGATAGCGAACCCTCAATACCATTCACGCCACGATTGCAATGCACGTACTGACGGGCGTAGATACAAGCCAGTCGAATTGCCATACTGTTGCCGTAGAAGAGACGGCATTCACGGGTATCACCCAGCGAATGAGCCAGATATTCCGTCTGGAAAACCTTTACGGCAGCCATACTGCTGAAAGACGGTTCATAATCGAAAGCATGACGTTTAGCCGCTAACAAGGCTTTCTCCCAACGTTCCTTATACGCATCCACTTCATCCCGATAAACCCGATCGTAAGAGGTCATGGCATCCGCCAGCAGTGTGTTATCGCATTGGAAGATACGGTCAATACGCATAAAAGTATCAATGTAATCACCATCAGTACTTGCCCGCCACACCTTAGCACCTTTCTTCACGGCAAGGCGAAGGAACAGCTTGAGGCGCTTGCTCACCAGGGTGCCTCCTACATAGAGAATAAAATCGGGCATATAATCCTCGTCATCCCCTACCTTATTCAGCACTTCATCGAAATTGGTAACCAGGAGATTGCTGGAAAATTCCCGGCATGCAGGATCCTCGCTTGACGTACCTAAAGCCGTCGGTTCGATGAGCGTAACTGCCCACGAATCAATCTGCTTGATACCGTAAAGCTGACTGCATGGATAATCCTGTCCCACCACGATCATCGGCTTTCTGGCATTCAGAAAATCAAGCATATCACCGTAATGGAAACTGCCGCCAAAGAGATTGGTCTTCACGTAATCCACCCAATGAGTTTTCGGCAGCTTGTCTACCATAAACTGATAGAGAGGTTCAGAAAGCTGGATATTGATATGTACCGGACCTATCTTGCGGTGCACGCAGTCGATGACCGCTTCATGCGCCATCCGTTCACAATACCAAGCCTGCTCCTCGTTGGATACGATTGGAAGATTCACGCTTCTGTTCACCATCGTTCCGAAGACATTGGCTTGCGGCAGGGTCTGTCCATCTTGCTGGCCTATCCAAGCCTCCGGTCTATCTGCCGAAATGACGATGATTGGCAACTTCTGATAATAAGCCTCACAGACTGCCGGATAGAGATTGAGCAATGCTGAACCAGAAGTAACGCAGACTGCTACAGGATCGGGACACGGTGACGGATTACCCAAGGCAATGCCCATAGCCACAAATCCCGCACTGCGTTCATCGGTGACTGGATAGCAGGTAATGCCATCCATCTCATTAAGATTATGTACGATGGGCGCATTACGACTTCCAGGACAAACCACTACTCTTCTCACACCATGAGATGCGAGAACACCCGTCAGGATATTGACATTATCGATATTACTAAACACGAAAACTAATTTATAATATATAATTTACAATTAATAATTAACAATTGCCAATTCAGCTAAAGCAATACCCGCTTGATCGTCTGCATTTTAGCTTCAGTTTCCTTCCACTCCTTTTCCATTTCGCTCTCCTTGAGCAATCCGCCTCCGGCATAGAGTTCACAGATGCCATCCTGCAAGATGTTCATGCAGCGGAGAGAAACGAAGAGATGGGTCTTTCCCTGCGGAGAAATCGGACCGACAAAACCGCTATAGTATTTGCGAGAATGATGTTCATGCTGCAATATAAAACGGCGAGCCACATCCTTGGGAATGCCACAAACAGCAGGCGTAGGATACAAGGCATTGAGCACATCCCCCAACTTTTCTTTATCCCGCAGACGGAAACAGATATCCGTACGAAGATGATAGAGATTTGCCGCCATCGTAGTATAAGGACCTTTCAATCGATAATCCTCCGCAAAGATCTTGATGCAGTCTTCGATATAATCCGTAACATACTGCTGCTCTTCCCTGTTCTTCTTCGACCATTCCACGCCCTCTACCGGATAATCAGCAATGGTTTTGGAAGGCTCCGCCTTTTGCGTACCCGCCAAAGACATGGTCTGATACTCATCTCCCTCCCCCTTGAGCAAGATTTCGGGAGTAGCCATTAGCCACATACCCGATTGGGATGTATAAACCAAGGCTACGAAAAGACGAGGATACATGCGGCAGGTTTTCAGGAAAAGCGCCTTTAAAGACGCAATATCCTGTGCATCAGCATCATCTAACTTTTTTATTCTGATTTTATCACTCTCTAAAGAAACCTTTCTTGCCAAAACAATCTTACTGAAAGTCTCTTCGGATAATTGATGATGAAAGCACTCAAACTCCCTAGCATAGGCCTCAAAATTACGTCCCGACGCAGCGTTTACTACGTCCCGATGCAGTTCTGGCTGCGTCCCGACGTATGAAGAGCTACGTCGGGATGCATTTTCAACCCCATCGGGAGAGGAATCCGGAGCCATCTCAACAGAGCTATTTTCGTTCCCCACAGCAATCAGTTTGCTTTCATCAGGATGAATCAGAAGCACAGGACAATCGCCGGATGGCGAGAAAGGAGCTATCACAAAGCCCTCCTTGCCATTCAGTTCAGCCACAGAGGAGAGAACTTCCGGCTCACCCTCATGCTGCACGGCATAATGAGCATGATGCAGATAAGGCAAACGATAATATGCAAATGCTGTCATACCTTATTCTTCTGTCTTTTTAGATTCCTGCATCTTAGCATCTTTCTTCTTAGGAGTAAACACATAGTTGGTTACCTGTACGGTGCAAATTAATTCATCAGCAGTGTTTTTGATTGCAACTTCCCAAGTATGCAGGGTTCTGCCTTTGTGAACCAGCTTGGCGTATGCAGTAACCGTATCGCCTTCACTAACAGCCAGTACATGAGTGCCACTCACATTGATACCCACAGCTATCTGACCAGGGCACAGAGCCAAGGATCCGATACCAGCAACATTCTCGGCCAATGCCAAAGAAGCACCACCACTCAGAAATCCGAATGGCTGGCGATTACGCTCATCCACTTTCATCGTAGCCTGAAGCGTATAAGGCTCAGGAGTTGAGATAAAATGCATGCCGAGGGTTTTAGAAAGTCCATCGGTCTTACTTATTCTTTTTACTACTTCGTCTATGTTCATCCTTATCAAAATTTAAAGTTGGTTGTTTAGGGGGATAAGAGCAAACGGATGTCCAGCTCACTCCTCACCTCATTTTCTTGCAAAATTAATGCAAATAAAAGACAAAACAAAATAAATAAGTCTTTTTTATACTTTTAAGCACTTTTACTTGGTATAAAACGCATTTTTTACTATCTTTGCAGCATATTGAAACAACAACAAACAATTTTGAGTATGACCTTGTAGACATCCGCAGAACTCTTCCAGCTGGCATTGCCTAGCGCACCGAAAATTGACTGGTATGCTCTGGAGGAACCATGGACCCAACAGAAGAACCCATACTCTTCCAAGCCAGAGGGAGACCCAGTGGACATTGCGAAAGAGGTCATTCATTTCATCAAGTAAATTATGAACAGATTAAAATCACTCAACGTGATGCGAGGACTCACCGTAGCCCTCATGATATTGGTTAACAATGGCGGGGAGCACCTACGCCCTCTTCTTTGTAGCCATCCACGCAGCGATGGGTATCTGGATGTATCACAGAAAAATCTTCATCAAACTATAGGCTTGCGCAATATTTGCATAGATAAATAACCTTTTATATTAAAAAGCATAAAAATAGGGCAAGAGTTCGGAAAATTATTTGTATTTTTGCACCAACAAAAAGAAAATAAATAGATATATCTAAATAAAGTATGAACATTTTAGAGTTAAGCGAACAGGAAATCGTTCGCAGACAGAGTCTTCAGACATTGCGCGAGATGGGCATCGACCCATACCCAGCAGCAGAGTTTCCAACCAATGCATTCAGCACAGATATCAAAGCTGAATTCAAGGACGAGGACGAGCCACGCCAGGTAGTTATCGCCGGACGTATGATGGGTCGCCGCGTAATGGGTAAAGCTAGCTTCGCTGAGTTGCAGGACTCAAAGGGAAGAATCCAGGTTTATATCGCCCGCGACGAGATTTGTCCAGACGAGAACAAGGACCTTTATAATACTGTTTTCAAGAAACTCCTCGATATCGGTGACTTCATCGGTGTAAAGGGTTTCGTATTCCGCACACAGACTGGCGAGATTTCTGTTCACGCCAAGGAATTGTGTCTGCTCTCCAAGAGCTTGAAGCCACTCCCTATCGTGAAGTACAAGGACGGCGTAGCATACGATAAGTTTGATGATCCTGAGTTGCGTTACCGTCAGCGCTATGTTGACCTCATCGTAAACGATGGTGTGAAGGATACATTCCTGCAGCGTGCCACCGTGCTCCGCACCCTGCGCAACGTTTTGGATAACGCTGGCTATACAGAGGTAGAGACTCCTACTCTCCAGAGCATCGCAGGTGGTGCTTCTGCCCGCCCATTCATTACCCACTTCAATGCGCTCGACCAGGATATGTACATGCGTATCGCTACCGAGCTTTATCTGAAGCGCCTTATCGTAGGTGGTTTCGAGGGTGTTTATGAAATCGGCAAGAACTTCCGCAACGAGG
>ERZ1023886.399-NODE-399-length-17450-cov-12.065019_pt1 | contig 17450 bp, 16 predicted proteins | sample MGYA00380395_ERZ1023886 | MGnify/ENA primary metagenome ERZ1023886 (study PRJEB33179, sample SAMN07449002) | human gut metagenome | biome: Human-gut; feature: Human associated habitat; material: Faeces | host: Homo sapiens | place: India: Bhopal | collected... | reverse complement strand
TGTCGAACATTGCCTCCATCATGGGTTTGTCATAGTAGGCTCTACCCTTTGAGTTATTGTATTCGTCATCATAAATAATGACGTTCCGCATGTCATGGATGTGCCTGATAGCCACAGCGCAACTCAATGACGGATTCTTCTCACGCAATATTCCGAACGCATACATTTTGACAAACGTTGAAGGATGGTTTTCGATGAAAAAAAGAAGTTCCTTCTCAGTCAGCGTTTTCTTCAGCTGCTCCCTACAGCGAAGTGCAACAGGAATCTGATACAAATAGTCCGGATGATAATACACCACCCTATCTGTTGCATACACTATTTTATCAAACAGTACATATTTATCCAGACTGGGAGCCATGACCCAGCTGATTATCATCGAACAAAATGATAATCCCAACAATATATACATGAAAATGTCGACCGCTTTTTTCATAATTTTTTATCTTTTCTTCCATCTATGTAACCATTCAGTTATGCTATGGCATTCGCTGAATAGTTACTTATTGTGAGGATGATTACAATATCAAGGCCAGTATTATACATCTTTTTGTTTGTTTTTTATCTTTTTATTCCGACAAATTGATACTACAAAAACAAATACCAATTGAACGGTTACAAACACAGATATATCACATAAAGTATTGGATCTAAGTTTTGGAAAGTACATCAAAGTTATTTTGTCATAAAGGCACATATGAGAAATGAGTAGAAGAGTTTCAAATATTACATACCGCACACTATGTAAAGACCATCTGAATAGCCTGATACGACTGATGACATAAATGAATAATGTATTTAAAGGGATTAATGTAGGTCCTGTTAGTACAAAAACCAAAATAAGGAATTTTATGGAAAAGCTTGAAATAAATGCCACTGCCATAACTGTACAAAATGAGACAAAAAAGCATTTTATAACGGGATCGACTTTATTTGTGGAATCGTTGCTCATAATATTCTTTTTTTTTAGGATGAAGTATAGGTGTTATTTGTTTCGGCTAACGATGCTGATACTTGTTAAAATAAAACATTTCTCCAATTAATTCACTGTCATTTTCCTCATGGGGAAAATACAAGTTATTTGGTATAGAATCCTTTAGCTTAAAAAAGGCTTTAGTTTTTGTTCTACTATCGTACAAACAAAGGGTATTGGATACAACCTTAATTTTGTGAAGCATGTCAAATCCTGTATATTCACCATATAATTTTCCTTTTAAGAATAATCTGAGAGAAACATTTGCCCTTAGAGCCTCTGGTAACAGACCCGACAATATGGTTCTTTGTATCACTTTGAAATTATCTCTCTTTATTTTCAACGAACCTAAATACTTAAAATCATATTCAGTAATATAGCCTTCTTCCTTTGTTTTAAAAGAAAATGTAACAGAATCATCATGGCATTTTAAGCATAGTTTTTCTAATTCTGTGGCATAATTCTCCACCGTATCATACTCCCTGATAGTTGATGTGTTTTTTTTACAACCAACCATCAGAAAGCAAATAGTTGTATATATACAAATAGTGATAATTATCATAAGAATTCACTTTATACTAACAACGCTATCACGTTTTATATCCTGTAAGTATAGTACCTTTCCTCCTCGAGGATATTTATGAGTATGTATTCGATGAAAATCCATATCTATTATTAAGTAGGAATAAAGGTTTTACATATCACGAAATTAGTGAAATTATGTATAGGGTGTATACGGAAAACAGTTCTTTTAACAAAGATTATACAAGCGGGTTACACCCGAATTTTGAATTGGCAGTTTTGACAGAAAGACATGTTTTTTTTGACAAGAAGACATGAAGACAGGTTTCATCCTATCAATTAAAAATGAATAATTCACAATGCGCCTTGGCGCACAATTCAAAATTCAAAACTCAAAATTCCTAATTCGGACGGAATCCGCCGTCCGCCATGCAAATATCGTACAAAGAGTAAAAAGCTGTTACAAAATAAAAATCGGTTTTAGAGAATCAAAAAGCTGTTTTTATGGTATTTAGCAACGTTAAAGACCCCCACGTCCACCTATAAAGCCACCCTTACACTCTCATACAGCCACTTTCAGGAAGCCGTAGAGCCTCTTCCGGAAGAAAAGAGAGGCTCTACTACAAGACTAAAGTGCCTCTTTAGCAATACTAAACAGCTTGTCTGACCAAGCGTAAGAACCGTCATTTCATCAGCAAATCACATAACCGACTGTGTATTAACAACATAGCCTCAAACGCTCAAAACTCGAAAATTTCGCACCAAAGATTTCTTTGTGCGCTCAGCTCATAGTATTGAGCATTAGAAATGCAAATATAAGATTGGCATACCGTCAAAAAAAGCGACAACGCATCCCGTAATTGGCTTTTTTTTCATAAATTTGCAGATTGAATTGACAGACACCTTATTTTAAAGAACAACAATAACAGTTATTCTTCATGGATATAAAAAAATCAGAATTCACGATATCTTCGGCTACAGTAAGCCAGTGCCCGAAGGACACCAAGCCCGAGTTTGCGTTCATCGGACGCTCCAACGTGGGCAAGTCGAGCCTCATCAACATGCTCTGCAACCGCAAGGGACTTGCCAAGACGTCTGCCACGCCCGGCAAGACGCTGCTCATCAATCACTTTATCATCAACAATGAGTGGTATCTCGTGGACCTTCCGGGTTATGGCTTCGCAAAGCGATCGAAGACCGTGCAGAAGAAGCTCGACCAGATGATTACGTCATACATCCTGCAGCGCGAGCAGCTCGTCAACACCTTCGTGCTCATCGACATCCGTCATGACCCGATGAAGATTGACACGGACTTCATCAACTGGCTCGGCGAAAGCTCGGTGCCCTTCTCCATCATCTTCACCAAGGCGGACAAGCTCGGACCGGTGAAGGCGAAGCAGAACGCCGGCAAGTGGATGGCAGCGCTCAAGGACCAATGGGAGGAGCTGCCACCTTACTTCATCACCAGCTCGGAGAAGCGTACAGGAAAAGACGAGGTACTGACATACATTGAGGATATCCTCAAATCAATAGCAACAGAAGAAAAATGACACCATTACTCGACGTTCAGAACATATCGAAAGCTTTCGGAGCACACGTACTCTTCAAGAACATCTCGTTCTCCATCGGAGAGGGTCAGCACGTGGGTCTGATTGCCAAGAACGGCACGGGAAAGTCAACCCTGCTGTCGCTCCTCTCGGGAAAGGACAGCTGCGACTCGGGAAGCATAATCTTCCGTCGCGACATCCGCGTGGGATTCTTGGAGCAGTCGCCGGTATTCGACCCTGACGAGTCGGTGCTCGACGCTTGCTTTAATCATCACGGCGAGGCGGACAAGGTGCTCAAGGCAAAGCAGATTCTCACACAGCTCCGCATCACGGACCTCAACCAGCCCATGCGTGAGCTGAGCGGCGGACAGCAGAAGCGCATCGCCCTTGCCAATGTGCTCATCACGGAGCCTGACCTCCTTATCCTCGACGAGCCCACCAACCACCTCGACCTTGACATGATAGAATGGCTGGAGGGCTATCTCTCGCGCGGCAACAAGACGCTGCTTATGGTGACGCACGACCGTTATTTCCTCGACCGCGTGTGCAACATCATCCTCGAACTTGACGACAAGACGGTTTATACGTATCGCGGCAACTTCCAGTATTACATGGAGAAGCGTCAGGAACGCATCGACGCCACAAGAGCCGAGATAGAGCGTGCCAACAACCTCTATCGCCGTGAGCTGGAATGGATGCGCCGCCAGCCGCAGGCTCGCGGACATAAGGCACGTTACCGCGAAGAGGCTTTTTACGACCTCGAAAGCAAAGCCAAGCAGCGAATCGAGGAAAGACAGATGCGCCTCAAATCGAAGAACGTATACATCGGCTCGAAGATTTTCGAATGTCAGTACGTGTCGAAGGCGTTCGACGACAAGATAATACTGCGCGACTTCTACTATAACTTCCAACGCTTCGAGAAGATGGGCATCGTCGGAAACAACGGCACGGGAAAGTCGACGTTCATCAAGATGCTCCTCGGAGAGGTGCCGCCGGACAGCGGTTCGTTCGACATCGGCGACACCGTACGCTTCGGCTATTTCTCGCAGGAAGGCATGAAGTTTGACGACCAGCAGCGCGTCATCGACATCATCTCGGACATCGCCGACTATATAGATTATGGTGGAGGCAAGCACATCACAGCCACACAGCTCCTGCAGCACTTCCTCTTCACGCCAGAACAGCAGTACGACTACGTGTATAAGCTTTCCGGCGGTGAGCGACGCAAGCTATATCTGTGTACGGTGCTGATGCGCAATCCCAACTTCCTCGTACTCGACGAGCCTACCAACGACCTTGACATCCAGACGCTTGAGGTGCTGGAGGAATACCTGCAGGACTTTCCCGGATGCGTCATCATCGTATCGCACGACCGCTTCTTTATGGACAAGATTGTGGACCATCTGCTTGTCTTCAGAGGACAGGGTGTCATAAAGGACTTCCCCGGCAATTATACGCAGTTCCGTCAATGGGAGTCGCTGGCTTCGAAGGAGGAGAGCGTGGCTAAGGCAAACGCCGAATCGGAGAAGAAGGAGAAGCGCGAGTTCGTGGGCGAACAGCGCAGAAAGAAGACATATAAGGAGAAATGTGAGTTTGAACGCCTGGAGAAAGAGATTGCCCAGCTGGAGAAAGAGCAAGCCGAACTGGAGGAAGCTCTTTGCAGCGGCACGCTCTCCGTGGACGAACTCACGGAGAAAAGCAAGCGCCTCCCTCTGCTCAAAGATGAACTTGAGACCAAGGAGATGAGATGGCTCGAATTATCAGAAATAGAGGGTTGAGAGGTGGGGCTTCCACCCCTCAACCATTTTTCACACCCGATTTTCACTATTTTTCAGAAAAAACATTGCCGCAAACATTGCAATATAAATAAAATTGTGTAAGTTTGCAGACGTTACTAAAGACCTTAAAAGCATGAAACACCTGACATTATGCTCAAATACTGAGCGACGCCTCACTTTTTATCTGGCTATGGAGGAATATGCAGCACGGCATTTGCCCGCTGACGACTATTTCTTTATGTGGCAAGTAGAACCAACCGTGATATTCGGTCGCAACCAGCTAATACAGAGCGAGGTGAACCTTGACTACTGTCGGGAACATAACATTCAGACATACAGACGCAAGAGCGGAGGAGGATGTGTTTATGCGGACAAGACCAACATCATGTTCTCATACATCACACCGGACGACAATGTCAGCCTTACCTTCGGCAAATACATCGACATGGTGACACTTATGCTGCAGGGACTCGGCATTCCTGCCGTGGCAAGCGGACGAAACGACATCATGATTGACGGAAGGAAAGTCTCTGGCAACGCCTTCTATCACATCCCCGGACGCAGCATCGTACACGGCACCATGCTTTACGACACAAACATGCAGAATATGGTGGGTGCCATAACGCCGTCAAACGACAAGCTGGTTTCGAAAGGCATACAGAGCGTACGTCAGCACATAACATTGCTGAAAGACTATATATCGCTCAACATAGAGGAGTTTAAGGAGCACGTCGTAAAGTCGCTCTGCACCTCCACCATCGTGCTGGACGAGGAAGCCATCAAGGAGATAGAGCACATTGAGGAGGAATACCTCACCACGGAATTCATCTACGGCAACAACCCACGATACAACATCGTGCGCAAGGGACGCATCAACGGAGTAGGCGACTTCATGGTTAACCTTGAGATGAAGAACGACGTGATAAAGGACATCGACATAAAGGGCGACTTCTTCCTTGTAGGCGACATCGCCAACCAGCTGCTCACGCACCTTCAGGGCATACCTCTCACAAGAGAAGCCATAGAGAAAGCATTGCCGGAACAGCTCGACAACGTAATCCTCGGTCTGAAACGTGACGACCTGACAGACATCCTTATAAACGGATAAAACCTAACACTGAAATTATAACCTAAAGCTACTAAATATGGAAAAGAAGACATGTCTCTATGACAAGCACGTGGCTCTCGGAGCCTTGATGCAACCTTTTGGCGGATTCATTATGCCAATCCAATACACGAACATTACTGACGAGCACAACGCTGTAAGACAGCACTCGGGCGTTTTCGACGTTTCTCACATGGGTGAGGTGACCGTAAAGGGTCCGGACGCAGAGCGTTATGTCAACCACATCTTCACCGGTGACGTGAAGGGTGCTGAGCCTGGAAAGATTTTCTATGGTATGATGTGCTACGAGAATGGCGGTACGGTGGACGACCTTCTCGTCTACAAGATGGCTGAGAACGACTTCTTCCTCGTTATCAACGCCGCTAACATCGACAAGGACGTGGAGTGGATGAAGTCACACCTTGAGGGATATGACGTGGAATTCGCCAACCGTTCGGACTATTACGGACAGCTCGCTGTTCAGGGTCCTGAGGCAGAGGCTGTCGTAGAGGAAGTGCTCGGACTGGCATGCAAGGACCTCGTGTTCTATACATCAAAGACTATCGACGTTGATGGCGAGACCATCATCATCAGCCGTACCGGCTATACTGGAGAAGACGGATTCGAGATTTACGCTTCTCACGACTTCATCATCAAGCAGTGGGACAAGCTTATTGAGTCAGGACGCTGCAAGCCTTGCGGTCTCGGCTGCCGCGACACTCTCCGCTTCGAGGTGGGTCTGCCTCTTTACGGCGACGAGCTGTCAGCAGACATCACTCCCGTTATGGCTGGTCTCAGCATGTTCTGCAAGCTCGACAAGGAAGAGTTTATCGGCAAGGAGGCTCTTGCAAAGCAGAAGGCAGAGGGTCCGCAGAAGCGAGTTATCGGCATCGAGCTTCAAGATCGCGCCATTCCTCGTCACGGATACAAGGTGCTCCACGAAGGTGAGGAGATCGGCGAGGTGACCACCGGTTACCACACCATCTCTACAGACAAGTCAGTATGCATGGCTCTCATAGATGCCAAGTATGCTAAGCTTGGCACAGAGCTGGAGATACAGATCCGTAAGAAGACTTATCCTGGCGTAGTGGTGAAGAAGCGTTTCTACGACAAGCACTACAAGAAATAAGAAAATACAACTAAGACAATATTATTAAAAACCTAAAAACAATAAACAATCATGGCAAAAGTAATTGAAGGACTCTACTATTCAGAGTCACACGAATATGTAAAGGTAGAAGGCGATTTCGCTTATGTAGGCATCACCGATTATGCTCAGCACGCATTGGGCAACGTGGTTTACGTTGACATGCCCGAGGTGGACGACGAGGTAGAGGCTGGAGAGGACTTCGGCGCTGTAGAGAGCGTAAAGGCTGCCAGCGACCTTATCTCTCCCGTGTCTGGTACTGTAGTAGAGGTGAACGAGGCTCTCGAGGACAAGCCTGAGCTTCTCAACGAGGACGCTTTCGCTAACTGGATTATGAAGGTGGAGCTGTCTGACAAGACAGAGCTGGACAACCTTATGGACGCTGCCGCTTACGAGGAGCTCTGCAAGGAATAAGCCGACAAGCATAAACAAGGAAACACCCCACCCCATATAACATCACCCCGTCTTCGTAAAAGAAAAAAAACTAAAAACCTATGAACTTCAAGTATTTTCCACACACAGAGGACGATATCAGGCACATGCTGGAAAAGGCAGGTATGACCTCGCTCGAAGACCTCTACTCGGATGTGCCCGAAGAGGTAAGATTCCGCGGCGAATACGACTTACCGGAGCCTAAGAGCGAAGAAGAAATACGTTCTTACTTCAAGCAGTTGGGCGACAAGAACCAGATTCTCACAGTGTTTGCTGGAGCTGGTGTCTATGATCATTATACGCCATCCGTAGTACCTAACATCATCTCTCGTTCCGAATTCCTCACAAGCTACACACCGTATCAGGCAGAAATATCACAGGGAACACTCCACTACATATTCGAATACCAGAGCATGATGGCAGAGCTTACCGGCATGGACATCTCTAACGCGTCCATGTATGACGGATCAACAGCTACTGCAGAGGCAGCCATTATGGCACTCGCTTCAACCAAGAAGACTGACACTGTGCTTGTTTCGGCTACACTCGACCCGAAGGCAGTGGCCGTTGTCAAGACTTACGCTCATTTCCATGGCTTCAAGGTGGAGACCATCGCTGAAACTGACGGCGTGACCGACAAGGCGCAGATGGAAGAAAGACTGAAGGCAGGAGGCGTGGCTGGTGTTATTGTTCAGCAGCCCAACTACCACGGCATCGTGGAGGACTACAGCGGTTTTGCTGATGCCTGCCATGCACAAAAGTCGCTCTTCGTAATCAACAGCGTAGCAGCTGACCTGGCTCTCCTCAAGACTCCAGGCGAGTGGGGAGCTGACATCGCAGTGGGCGACGGTCAGTCATTGGGCATCCCGATGGCATTCGGCGGTCCGTCTGTAGGCTATATGTGCTGCCGCGAGAAGCAGATGCGCAAGATGCCGGGACGTATTGTCGGCAAGACTGTAGACAATCGCGGACAGCGCGTTTACGTGCTCACACTTCAGGCACGGGAACAGCACATCCGTCGTCAGAAAGCCACATCCAACATCTGCTCTAACGAGTCGCTCATGGCTCTCTTCGTCACCATCTACATGTCTGTAATGGGTAAGGAAGGTGTGAAGGAAGCTGCTAAGATGTCATTCGACGGCGCTCACTACCTGCACGACCAGTTGCTGGAGACAGGACGCTTCGAAGAAAGATACAACCAGCCTTTCTTCAACGAGTTCTGCTTGAGATACAAGGGAGATGTTGACAGCTTGCAGAAACGTTTCATAGAGAACGGCATTATGGGCGGCATAAAGGTGGAAGCAGACACCATCATGTTTGCAGTAACAGAAAAGCGTACTAAGGAGGAGATTCATCGTCTCGTAAATATCGTAAAGGAGGAACAGCTATGAACAATCGACTATACGGAAATCTGATTTTCGAACTTTCTCGTCCGGGACGCCGTGCCTACTCGTTGCCCAAGAATGAGTTTGGCAACTATGAACTGCCCGCTGAGCAGCGCCGTGAGAAGGACGCTGAACTGCCTGAGTGCGACGAGCTGACTGTTGTTCGCCATTATACCAATCTGAGCAACAACAACTTTGGCGTGAACAACGGCTTCTATCCTCTTGGAAGCTGCACAATGAAATATAATCCCGTTATAAACGAAGAGGTAGCGGCTCTTACGTCGTTCGCGGCTCTCCATCCGCTGCAGCCGGCATACACATGCCAGGGCGCTCTTCAGCTTTATTACGAAATGCAGAAGGCTCTTTCTGCACTTACCGGTCTGAAGGAGTTCACACTCAATCCGTTCGCTGGAGCACACGGCGAGCTTACGGGTCTGATGGTTATCCGCGCTTACCACCAGAGTCGTGGCGATCTGAAGCGTACTAAGGTTATCGTTCCTGACTCGGCTCACGGCACTAACCCTGCTTCTGCTGCTGTCTGCGGTCTGGAGATTGTGGAGGTGAAGTCAACAGCCAATGGCGTAGTGGACGTTAATGACCTCCGTGGTCTGCTTGACGACACCATCGCAGCTGTGATGATGACCAACCCCAACACTCTCGGTCTCTTCGAGCGTGAGATTCCTGAGATTCAGCGCCTCGTTCACGAGTGCGGCGGTCTGATGTATTATGATGGAGCTAACCTCAACCCGATGCTCGGCGCTTGCCGTCCTGGCGATATGGGATTCGACGTTATGCACATCAATCTGCACAAGACATTCTCTACACCTCACGGTGGCGGCGGTCCCGGTTCGGGTCCTGTCGGCGTACGCGAAGGTCTGGAAAACCTGCTCCCCGTTCCCAAGGTGGCAAAGGAGGCAGACGGCACATACCACATCGTTACAACAGACGACAGCAACATCCATGTGGGCGAGTTCTTCGGCAACTTCGCCGTGATGATGCGTGCTTACAGCTACATCCTTACATTGGGACGTGAGCACGTACGCATGGTTGGTCCGCTTGCCACTCTCGCAGCCAACTACATCAAGGAGTCGCTCCGCGATGACTATGAATTGCCCATCCCGACAGTCTGCAAGCACGAGTTTGTGTTTGACGGTCTGAAGGACAAGAGCACCGGCGTTACCACAATGGACGTAGCAAAGCGTCTGCTCGACTATGGCTACCATGCTCCTACCATCTACTTCCCGCTGCTCTTCCACGAGGCAATGATGATAGAGCCGACGGAGAACGAAAGCGTAGAGACTCTCGACGCATTCATCGACGTTATGCACAAGATTGCAGAGGAGGCTCGCACCAATCCTGAGATTGTGAAGACTGCTCCGCACAACACACCTACGGGTCGTGTGGACGACGTGCTGGCAGCCAAGCAGCCTATCCTTACTTGGAAACAGGAACAAGGACAGGCATAATAAGGTAAACCTGAAAACAAACAGATGGATTATGAACAATTCTGATCTTATCATAATAGGTTCCGGTCCCGGAGGCTACAAAGCCGCTCACTTTGCTGCGACAAACGGTCTGTCTGTCGTAATCATTGAGGCAAAGGAGGCTGGTGGCACATGTCTGAACAGAGGATGCATTCCCACAAAGACATTATGCCGCAACGCCGAAGTGGTGGAGACCGTAAGAAAGGCAGCTGCGTTCGGCGCAGAAGCTTCTCTTGGCGCCATCGACTTCGCAAAGGTGATAGAGCGTAAGGACCAGGTGGTTAGCCAGTTGCGCAGCGGCATCGAACTATTGATGCAGACTCCCGGCATCACATTCGTGAAAGGAACTGCAAGCTTCAAGGACGCTCATACCGTGGCAGTAGGCGAAGAACTCTACACCGCCAAGAACATCATCATCGCCACAGGAAGCGAAGCCAAGATGCCTCCAATAGAGGGCATCAACGTTCCTGGTGTGGTTACGTCAACGGAGCTTCTTGCTCTCACCACATTGCCACGCCGCCTCTGCATCATCGGTGCAGGCGTTATAGGAATGGAGTTTGCCTCCATCTTCAGCAGCTTGGGTAGCGAGGTTAAGGTTATAGAGTTCCTCAAGGAATGTCTGCCTACTCTCGATTCGGACATCGCCAAGCGTCTTCGTCAGGCAATCTCGAAGCGCGGAGTAGACTTCTCTATGCAGTCAGGCGTTAAGTCAATCCGTGAAGAGAACGCAGAGGACGGATCACGTCAGCTCGTTGTCACATTCGAGAAGAAGGGCAAGGCTTCTGAGGTAGCAGCAGACGTAGTGCTCGTTGCTACTGGTCGTCGTCCCGTTGTTGAGGGTCTCAACCTTGAAGCAGCAGGCATCGAGTGTGGTCGCACCGGCATCGTTGTGGACGACAACTTCCAGACCAACGTAGAGGGCGTATATGCCATCGGCGACGTTAACGGACGTTGTATGCTTGCACACGCTGCAACTTTCCAGGGTCTGCACGTTGTTCGCCGCATACTTGGCAAAGAGGACAACATCCGCTTTGACATTATGCCGTCGGCAATCTTCACAACTCCCGAGGCAGCAAGCGTCGGCAAGAGTGAGGACAACCTTAAGGATGCCGGCACAGAATACGTATGCCACAAGGGATTCTATCGTTCCAACGGTAAGGCTCTCGCTATGGATGCCACGGACGGCATGATCAAGCTGTTCGTCACTCCAGAGGACGGACGCATTATCGGTTGCCACGCTTATGGCGCACACTCTTCAGACATCATTCAGGAGGTGGCTGCTCTCATGAACAAGGATGCTACAGTAAGCGAATTGGCAGACATCATCCACACACACCCCACCCTTTCAGAGGTTCTTCATGACATAAGCCTCTAAGGTCAGGGCATTAACGGAAAAACAATAAACAGGACGGAGCGTAGTAACAGCAGTTACTGACACTCCGTCCTTTTATTTTTTAGCAAATAAATTGTTTTCAAGATAGAAGGTTACTTTTTACGTACTCTATACCATTAACGAAGTAGAAACAAAACACATTAATAACCATAATAAAACCAGAAAGCTATGTTAGTAGTACATCCACAAGACAGGACAACCGATGTGCTCAGGCTCCTTTATGAAGGAATTGAAGCAAAAGTGATCACAAAAGAATGTTCCAATCGGATGATGGGGCAATTCTTGCACAACACCTCCATAAGAGATCGCATCATGCTGCTTGGTCATGGTAGTGAAAGAGGACTTATTACCGTAAGAATGATGAAGAGGAAGGCTTCGACGGCATCATCGTAGGTCATCCGCAAGCCTATCAGCTTCGCAGACACGGCAGCAATATGATTGGTATCTGGTGTCATGCAGTAGAGTTTGCCAAGGCAGAAGGTCTGCATGGACTATTCTCTGGAATGATTATCTCTGAAATGAGCGAGGCTGAGGAAAATGGGATAGCGACAACCCAGGACGAAATCCGCAGCTCTAACCGAACAATGTTCTGCCATTTGCGCAAGCTGATTGAAGAAGACACGCCATGGCATGAAATCCCTACACGAATGAAAGAGATGGACAACGAACATACTACGTTATCGGAATTCAACTACAATAATTTTTATTATCTATAAGAGTTTTTTTGTGATTTACTATTGCACTGCACACTTTCGAGAACTTAACAATGTTCATAATAACAGAAAAGCCTTGCTGTTTTTGTCCAGCAAGGCTTTTCATTTTGCGGAGAGAACAGGATTCGAACCTGCGAGACGCTTTTGACGCCTACACGCTTTCCAGGCGTGCCTCTTCAACCACTCGAGCACCTCTCCTTTAAATAGTGGATGCAAAGATATGAAAAAAATCACAGATGCCAAAACGAAGCATCTGTGATTTAATCTATGTTAACAGTTATAAAACCGCTATTTTTTACGTGCTTATTGGCGTTCCTTACATCAGCCTATACGGAACACTCTCTCCACATTCTCATTAGTCTGTCGAGCCACTTCCTCGTCCTCCACACCATACGCTTCGGCGAGACGTTTCAGCACAAACTCCACGTAAGCACTCTCATTGCGTTCTCCTCTCTTGGGCACCGGTGCCATATAAGGCGAATCAGTCTCAAGTACTATACGTGAGAGTGGTACGGATGCAGGAAGAACCTCCGGCAGATGACTCTTATTGAACGTCAACACACCGCCGATGCCAAGCACGAAGTTCTGGAATTCAAGCAGTTGCTCCGCTTCCTTCTCATTACCAGTGAAACAATGAAACACTCCGCCCGGCAACTCATTCTGATAGCGACGCATCACCGCCACCATCTCGTTCTGCGCCTTACGGCAATGTATCATCAGCGGCAGGCGTGTCTCCACCGACCACTCCACCTGACGCTCGAACGCAGCAAGCTGTTCGCGTTCGTTATCGCGAGTCCAATAGAAGTCGAGTCCCACCTCACCGATGGCAATGAACGGATGACCTGGCACGATGTATTCACGCATTCTCTGCAATACGTTTTCCCAGTCTGCTCCCACCTCTTCAGGATGGAGTCCGATCATCGGATAGGCATACCCCTCATACTTTCGGCTTACAGCAAGGACCGTCTCCACTGACTTCAGGTCAATGGCAGGCAGAAACACCTTGCTTACACCGGCGGCACGCGCACGCTCAATCACTTCGTCGCGATCAGCGTCAAACTCCGTTCCGTCAAGATGAGTATGCGTGTCAATAAACTGTATCATACGTCGCTGATTAGTATTGGCGGTTCATCATGCGCTGGGCATAAGCGGCAAGCTCTGCCTTACGGCTCTCGTCCACTGACACAGCCTGAAGATACTTACGGCTCTGCTCAAAGTAGTAGGCAATCTTGTCCTGAGCCATGCGGTCGATACCTATCTCGTTGTAAAGTCTGGTCACGGCAGCCACCTTCTCGTCGCGGTCGAACTTTGTAGCGCCAATCCAGCTTTCAAGCTGACGACGCTGCTCTTCATTGGCATGATTAAGGGCATTGATGAGCATGAATGTCTTCTTGTTAGACGTGATATCTCCACCGATAGCCTTACCGAACACACGTGTGTCGCCATATACATCGAGGAAGTCGTCCTGCAGCTGGAAAGCCAGACCTATCTGCTCACCGAATCGATACAGATTGTCAGCGTCCTCCTTCGAAGCACCGGCAAGGATGGCACCAATCTTGAGTGCGCAAGCAAGCAGTACGCTTGTCTTGAGTCGGATCATCTCAATGTATTCCTCCTCCGACACATCGTCACGATGCTCAAAAGCCATATCATACTCCTGACCCTCACCTATTTCGAGAGCTGTCTCGGTGAACAAAGCCAGCACCTCAGCCATCTTGTCACTGCTGCATTGCTGCATACGCTGATAAGCAAGCACGAGCATTGAGTCGCCTGAGAGGATTGCAGTATTGGCATTCCACTTCTTGTGCACAGTCTCATGACCGCGACGCAGATCAGCATTGTCCATGAGGTCGTCATGCAGAAGCGTATAGTTATGGTAGGTCTCAAGTGCACAAGCAGGCATAAGGATAGTCTCGGGATCCTCCTTGAAGAGATTATACGAAAGGAGCATAAGCACTGGGCGTATGCGCTTTCCTCCCATAGAGAGCACATAACGTATCGGTTCGTAAAGCGACGCCGGACGGCGGTCGTACGGAAGCTGCACAAGATAGTCGTTGACGAGCTTCAATATTTGGTCTGCATTAATCATATTTATTATGTGAAAAAGATGAATGTTTATGTTTATAATTCCTTTATTCCGACATGGCATCGCCTTGTCAGAGCTTAAACTCCACGGGGATGGCGAACAAAGTACGGCAAGGACGGTTCTTGTCAATGCCAGGTTTCCAGCGTGGCATCATACGTGCCACTCTGAGCGCCTCATTGTCCAAGATGGGGTTTACTGAATGAGCCACTTTCAAGTCGCATATCGATCCGTCGCGATTGATGACGAACGAGATTACCACACGTCCCTGAATCTTCTGACGTTGAGCCACTGGAGGATAACGAAGATTGTCGGTCAGCCACTTGACGAACGCCGACATGCCTCCCGGAAATTCGGGCAGCTGCTCTACGATGCGGAAGTTCAGCGGATTGTCTCCCATATCCACCGCCACCGGAGCAGGCGTATTATCGTCGGCTTTTTCTGCCTTGTCGTTCTTCTCACCGTTTCCTTCTTCGTCACCCACAATACGCTTCTTACTGATATCGGCGATGTTCTGAAGGTCCTTCTGTATCTTGTCCACCACCTTTATCTTCTGCTGTTGCTTCTTGCGTGGACGTGACGGCTCCACTACGGCTATCATATCCTGGCGTTCTTGTTTCTTGCGCATCGCCATTTCCTGCAGCACGTCGTCCATCGAGTCGTCCTCCGTATCCGTTCCTCCATAACGCACTGGGAACTCCAGAACCGCCACGAACAGCGACAGTGCTATAGCCAGCCCTATAAGAAACCTCTTCAGCCAGTGGCGGTCAAGATCTGCCTTATATGATTTTTTTATTTCCATACTGCAAAGTTACGGTTTTATGATGGTAGAATCTGAAAAATCTTGTGTAATTTTGCAAAAGTGTATCTTTTTAAGACGATAAGAACCATTATTTAACATTTCACTTATGATAAACGGATATATAAGCAAGCAGTACGGACAGCCCACCAAGCGCTACGTACAGACCATGGACCTCAAGGACGACAGCACTCTCATTCAGAAGTATCGTGAGGCTCACGACAAGGAGCATTTCTGGGACGATATAAAGGAGGGTATCCAGGCTGTAGGCATTCTTGAGATGGAGATATACATACTCAAAAACCGACTTGTGATGATCGTTGACGCTCCCGTGGATTTCCGCTGGGACGAAGCCATGGCTCGCCTTGCCACCTTGCCGCGTCAGGCGGAATGGGAAAGTCATGTGGCACAGTTCCAGAACTGCACGGCTGACGCCACAAGCGACGAAAAGTGGCAGATGATGGAACGCATGTTCTATCTTTACGAGAACGAGGAAGAAGAAAAATAAAAACATAATATACATATAATAAAGATGAAGAAACTATTGTCTCTGCCGCCAAACCTGGTGGGCAGCTTTCATGAGATAACCGAACTCCCGAAGAGTGAGTGGTTCTGCACCAACGACCCCGTGGGCAAGAAGCTTGGCTCCGGCGGAGGAACCACATGGCTGCTTCGTGCCGCCTATGAGGCTAATGACGAGGGCCGCACCTTCGACGAATGGCTTGCTGCCGACAAGCGTCTGCTTCTCCACGCCGGAGGACAAAGCCGCCGTCTGCCGTCGTACGCTCCTTCTGGAAAGATTCTCACACCGTTGCCTGTCTTCCGTTGGGAGCGCGGTCAGAGCCTTCATCAGAATCTGCTCTCGCTGCAGGTGCCTCTCTATAAGCGCATCATGGATATCGCTCCGAAGGGACTCAATACGATGATTGTCAGCGGCGACGTATACATCCGTTCTACAGAGCCACTGCAAGCCATCCCTGAGGATGCCGACATCGTGTGCTACGGTCTGTGGCTCGGCCCAGAGATTGCCAAGGACCACGGCGTCTTCGTGTCCACACGCGAGAACCCAACGGAGCTGAAGTGCATGCTTCAGAAGCCGTCCGTAGAGACACTCTCATCGCTGCTTGCCGATCATTTCTATCTTACCGACATCGGCGTATGGATTCTCTCAGACCGTGCCGTGAAGGTGCTCATGCAGCACTCATCTGCTGAAGGCAAGGAGCTTGACGGCGACGTCATCAATTATGATATGTACGGCGAGTTCGGCTGCGCTTTAGGATCAGAGCCGGTCATCAAGGATGCGTCTGTCAACGGCCTTAAGGTAGCCATCCTGCCTCTCCCCGGCGGCGAGTTCTATCACTTCGGCACATCACACGAGCTGCTTTCGTCTATGCTTGCCATTCAGAATCTTGTCAGCGACCAGCGCGAGATTATGCACCACGACCGCAAGCCTCATCCTTCCATTTTCGTGCAGAATACGGAGGTAAAGATTAAGTGGAACGAGAACAATCGCAACATCTGGGTGGAGAACGCCTTCATCGGCGCCGGATGGACCCTCACTAAGGACAACATCGTGACCGGTGTTCCTGAGAACAACTGGACGCTGACTCTCGGCGAGGGACAATGCGTTGACATTGTACCCATCGGCGAAGACCATTGGGCGGTGCGTCCTTACGGATTTAACGATAAGTTCCGTGGCGACCTTGCCGAAGTGGAATATCTCGGCGGTTCGTTTGCAGAATGGGCTAAGGAGCGCGGCATCTGCATCGACGACATTGAGGGACGCCATGACCTTCAGGCTGCCCGCATCTTCCCCATAGTCAGCAACGTGGACGATATGGGCATCGTGCTCCGCTGGATGCTCTCCGATCCATCTCTCGAAGAGGGCAAGGCCATTTGGACTGCCTCACGCCGCATCTGTGCCGACGAAATAAGCAGCGAGGCAAATCTCTGCCGTCTTGTGGCTCAGCGCACCAAGTTGCGCTGTCAGAACCTCGCAGTCATTGCCAAGAACTGGGAGCACAGCGTCTTCTATCAAGCCGACCTTGAGAGCACCGCTCGCGACTATGGACGTTACGACATTCCTCTCCCC
>ERZ1023886.398-NODE-398-length-17483-cov-20.303535_pt1 | contig 17483 bp, 20 predicted proteins | sample MGYA00380395_ERZ1023886 | MGnify/ENA primary metagenome ERZ1023886 (study PRJEB33179, sample SAMN07449002) | human gut metagenome | biome: Human-gut; feature: Human associated habitat; material: Faeces | host: Homo sapiens | place: India: Bhopal | collected... | reverse complement strand
TATGTATATTTATAAACAAGCAAGTTGATATTTATTCACTTGCGAAACTTTAGTTAATAAATAAATACATAAAACATGATGCAAAGATAGGAGATCACGAGGAAAGAAACAAATCTGTTAGATCTTCTTAGATCAAACCAACGGGTTTTAGATCTTCTTAGATCAAGCAAGATTTCTGTCCCGATAAATCATTCCGATTCTATAAATTCCTTCTTAAACAATAATAAATCAGACTGTTATTATGATTGACAAAAGCATATTCTCGATGCCAAGTTTTATCGGGAAACAATACTAACGGAACCTTGGTCTATCCTACCGTGGATGAGGATTTCGATTTTTCCTATCGCTATAAAGATACCAATCATTTCATTCATGTAAGGACCATCAACCTGAGACAACCCTGGTGGAAAATCGAGGAACGGGCATTGGAAATCGTGAAGGGTGGAATAGGGGGGGTGAACTCCCCCAATAGACATATTTTTTTTATATATTTCGGTTTTCGTAAAAAAAATAAAAAAAACTTTTGGCTATATAAAATTATTATAGTACTTTTGTTGTAATTTTTAATTTTTAAAGATATGAAATTACAAAAATTTATATTTTATAGATACAGCTTTCAGGAAGATCCTGATTCTATACCAGAAAAGAGAGTTGCTATAGAAGAGGTCGGCATACATTTTGGTAACCTTTTCCATGTCGGAGAGAAGTTAACCATGTATATGAAAAAAGGTAAAGCTGACGTCAGCTTGCGAAATGATACTTTTGCCGTGCACAAAGATATTATCGTGTTTAGAATCAACGATGACAAAGACCTGAAAAGAACCCTGCCAACGGGTACAAAAACAAACGAAGTAGATGACTATAATGAAACCATAGAACAATCTTTTCCCCATTGTCTCATCATCTTATTCAATCAGCCAGGAATGTATTATGTAGCTATTGAGAAAAAAGCGGGCGCATTCTATGGAAATATGGACAAGATTACCAAGATACTGAAACAGAACTTCGATCGCATGATCAAACACCTTGGTTACATTATCAACATTCAGCCTATATTTATGAAGGCAAAAGCATGGGATGTTGTAAAAAGAAAATGCAACGAAAACAATGATTATGTAAAGCAAATCAGCCTGATCGCAATACGTGATAAAGAAAAAAATTCCTTTCCTGATTTTTCTCACAATAGAAACATCAAGGGATTCATAAAGGATGCAGAGGATAACGAGGCTATAAGAGCCTTTGCTGGAGTTGTTTATGGCAAAGACGCAAGTGAGCAAAGCATCAAGAATACCATAGACAATATGTTTCAGATCAACCAGTTTATCAAAAACAACGAATGTGAGATAAAAGTCAAGTTGAGTAAAAATGGCATCATCTATCTCAACGAAGAAGTAGTGCCTATGTACTTCCTACCAGAGAGAGCTATAGAGAATTTCCAGATAGGTTCTTCTATAAGTGAAACTGAAGATGTTTCCACTCTCGAAGAATGGCTCAATAATTGTATAAATGACATAAAGAGAACAACAGATGCGACAACGCCTCCCCAAAAACTCACAAGACCTCGTCAGTAATTCCTTCAAGGAGAATATCATCTTAAAGGTGATAGACAAGAGTTGCAAGCAATATGAGAGCCGCATGAATACCATGCGGTTCTCTACCATCGAATTTTTCGTAGAAGTAGTAAACATGATAGACGATATCAGGGAACAATCCATAGATTATGACTTTGAGAATGCTTTCGACAATCTATTCTGTCGCCTGCGTGAATACGACTCTAGCGTAAATAATATCGATGCCCAAATAGCCACAAGTGTCAGCATAACATGGGTAGCTTATCTGCTTTTCCAATGTTATGACAAAAAAGACTACTACGACAAGTGGGCCCATCGTCTGACCAGGAATATTAAAACACATGAAATTGATTATATTCAGATCCTCAAAGATATAAATTCAAAACTGCCTACACATCAGCACGAAGAAATCAAAGCCTATATACTGGACTATATAGATAACTCCGACAAATGGCTGTCGCAGCTGATAGAAGACACCATTAAATATGAGGGTATGAGCAGAAAACTCATCCAAGACTTAAAACCACTTTTCTATACAGGCGAAGATCAACTGGCTCATATCATCGCCTATATAAAAGAGGTAAAAGCCGCCAGTTCAAATTCTGCTGTAGCAAAGATTACTGCAAAGTATATCAAGGAGGATAAGATTTCCGACTATAATAAATCTTTCAAAAGTTCTCTATGGGAAATTCTGAATGAACATGAATTGTATAAGGCCTCGAAAGATAATTGGAATAAAGCAATAAACAAGGCTACAAACCAATAATTTTTCATTTCTTATTGTTGCAGCCGAATATATTCCGCACATTTCCGCACAAATTCTTCGTTTTTCCGCACAAATTCTTCGTTTTTCCACTCATTTTCCTTGGAAAGATAGAAAATCTGGGCGGAAAAACGATTTTTTCTTATATAAAAATCGAAAAATACGATTTCTTCTGAGTTCATCCCCTTATTTTCCTTGTTTTTTTCCTTTTTCATTCTTTTTCATTCCTTTTCATTCTTCATCATGGTGAAAGATTACTTTTTTTCCCATGCGCATTTCCTTTTTATCTAACTTTGCATTGTCATTTGATAACAAGATGACTACCCATCAAGTGAGTTGCAAATCAAAAAGTGGGGAATGATGGTACTAGAAAAAGATGACAGGGAAACCTCTTCAAATGTCATCGTACCAGAGAGGCTTATTTAATACGCTAATAAAAATGAATGCAGTATTAAATGACAATATGAACGAAAGTTCAAACAAATTAGGAAGGGAATTGTTCCCTAACACGGAATTGGGAATTGACCTCAAGTTGATGACACGCAAGCCGGGACGCTTGGCTGTCGGAGAATACCTGGACGGTACCATCACACGCGATGGCGAAGACCACTTCTCTTTCATCCAAGACGACTCCAACAAGAAGAAAGTGAAGGTGATACAGAGAAATCCGCACGTGTATGAAGGTACGTTTATCAACATCAACCGCAAACCGGACGGAACACTCTACCCTACTTTCAACCGTCCACGATACACAAAGAAGTTTACCTTCCAGGATTTCTGCTGGGAAGCTGCCAACGAACTTCGCATGGTAGTGGGCGAAATGGCAAAGAAATAAAACGGAGTTTTGGGCTTTATAGAGAAAAGGGAACTGGGTGGAATCTTCCAATATTCCAGTTCTTCCAATATTCCAAAAAGTGTATAAAAAGACAAATCCCCTTTCTTAAGACTTTATAACTAATTGATATATAGATAGTTATATAAGATATACAGGAAGGACGCACCCTCTAAAAATTAATTGGAAGATTTGGAATTGGAAGATTCTTGCCTATCCCCTTTTCTCTAAAAGGCTTATAATCAATAAATTATATCAAAACAGAAAAGACAAATATGAAATACGATATCACCAAAAGTGCTGCTCCCAAGATGCCAAAACTGGGAAAAGGCACAGAATGTATACAACTTTTGCTCTCGCAAGTATCAAAAGACATGCATGAACCCCTTGTACCGATACTCTTTCCTATTCTCGGAGCGCAGGTCAGCGAGACGGAATTCCAGTATCCCGACCTCAGTTGGAAGGAGTTATGTGGCATGATGGGCAATCTCGTGGCAGATTCGGGATGTAACAAAGGGCAGTTATCTAATTTAGTGGAAGCCATCTGCAGAAACTTCAGAGATCATGACGATAAGGAACTGGAGAAACTCGTGGAGTGGCAGAAGCAGATAAAATCAAAGTCGGCCAACAAGGAAAAACCTGTTCGTCCTGATGTGAGTTTCTGGTTTCCACCTTGTGATGTGACCAATGCTGCTTTCATTCAGAATGCCATGGCATGCGAGAAACTTGGCGAGCGCACACAATATCTCAATATGCCCGAGGTAGAAATGGCCGACAGGATGTGTGGCGGACATAAGCAGATTTCGCAGATGCTGCGCAATATCTACGACCGCCAACGTTCTGGTGCCTTGCGAGCCACAGCCGATGGCGTAACTGGCAACCCTGTGCTCCGTACCAACATCACCATTTCTTCTACTCCTTTCGCCACACGTAAGTTCTATAAGAGCGAGCTTTTCAATGGTACTTTCGGCCGAATGGTTTTCTCCTACAAGGCTCGACAGGGACGCGAGGGAAAGATTCCGAGACAGGGTAAATACGACGATACTTTCTATCAGAAGCTGGACGAGTATCTGGTGAAACTCAGCATCTGCAAGGGGCGATTTATCATCAAGCCGCTGAACAAACTGGCCGACCATCTGGCTGCTGACATGGCTTCGCTGGCCGACCTGACGGATGATGATGTGCTCTGGGACATCTCGAAGCGCTCTATCGTGTCGGCATGGAAGGCTGGCTGCCTGCTCTGGGTTTTGAACAACCAGACGTGGACGAAGTCGATGGGCGAGCTGGTGGAATGGATGGTTTATCACGATCTGTGGAGCAAGATGCAGATATTTGCTGATATGCTGAGCCAGGAAGCCGATTCTGTGAGCGAGGCGCAACGCAGAGGGCCGAAGAATCTGCTCGAGGATTTGCCTGATTCTTTCAACGAGTCACAACTGGAGGCACTCCGTCTCTCATTAGGTAAATCGAAAGAGGGCACGAAAAATCAGCTCTATAAGTGGGTGTTCCGCAAATTCATCACCTTCTCTAACCAGACGGGACTTTACTCTAAGACACAGGAATACCTGAAGGGGAATGACAAATGAGAAATGAAAAATGACAAATGAGAAATGAAATTTTGGAAAATGGAAAAATATGAAATTGAAAAGCTGCGCAACCTCCCGATAGAGGAGGTTGCCAGCCAACTGGGACTGCAAGTGGCGAGACATAAGAGCCTCTGCCCTTTTCATAGCGATCATCATGCAAGCCTGTCGTTCAATACAAGGAAGAACCTGTGCCGCTGCTTTGTCTGCATGGACGAGAGCCTCGACTCCATCGGACTGGTCATGAAATCGCTACACGTGGATTTCCCTAAGGCGTGCTTCTGGCTCGCTGAAAGGAATGGCATTCTCCTGGAGAAAGGCAGGGGAAGGAATGACTGGCGGAGGGATAGCAGCTCATCTCCTGCTGCTTCGGCCGTATCTCCTGCATCTTCGGCTGATTCGACTGTATCTCCTGCATCAGTTGCACCCCGCTCTTTTGATGCACCCCACGCTTTTGATGCGGCACGATATGCGAGATTCTTCGAACATCCGTGGCTGAACGAGGCTGCCTGCAGATTTCTTTTTGATGAGAGGAAGATTGACGGGAGAGTGGCGAGATGGTGCAGACAGAGTTCGTGGACCGACCGCAAGGGGGTGAACTGGCTGCAGATTCCTTACTTCGACAGGGAGGGACGATTAGTGGGGATTCAAAACCGCAATCTGGATTTTCATCGAAAATCTCGTCCCACAGATTCTATGGATTCTGAAAAGACGGGGAAAAGTTCTTGTCCCACAGATTTCACAGATGACACAGATTCTAAGGATTCTGAGGATGGCACAGATTCCGAGGAGGCACCACGATTCCGATTTCCTTACGGCAGCCAATGCGGAATCTACAATCTGCAGGTGCTGAATTTGCTGACACCGGGAGAAAGGCTTTTCATCACGGAGGGATGCAGCGACTGCTGGGCAATGCTTTCTGCCGGGCATAAGGCTATAGCTATTCCATCAGCCACGCTTCTCAAACCTGAGGACAGGGATGTGCTCGCCTATATCAGCGAAACGTTCGGAGTGGAATGGCACATGTTTCCCGACAGGGATGCGCCGGGAGAAAGACTCTTCCTGCAACTCAAGGAGATTCTGCCCTCGCTCATCCATCACCAGTTACCCTTAGGATGCAAGGATTTCGGAGAGGCTTATCTGAAGGGATTCAATCCCGCAGATGAAATCAATCTTTTATAAAAAATGTCTTATAAAAAATTTAGTAATATGGAAGATTTTATCATTCGTTCGTACACCAAGAAGGAACTGGCTCTGATGTATTTTCCCCAGAGCAATCCTCGTACCGCCGTCAATCACCTGATGGTTTGGATTCGCCGCTGCACCCCACTCTGGGATGAGCTCCTGCAGACGGGTTACAAAACTACCAGCAAGGAGTTTACGCCCAAGCAAGTAAGGGCCATTATCGAACAGTTGGGGGAACCGTAGAATCGCTGGGGTGACCTGAGAGGAATAACAAAAATATCTGGAGTGTATGAAGCCTCATCATACACTCCAGATTTTTATATCAAGTTCATTCTAAAAACACCCCGTATAATGGCATGTTGGTAATAGCACCTTTATATTCCGTAAATATTAAGAGTTTTTAACCCTACAACACGAAACTGGTAAAATTTTACTCTAAAAGAGCGAAAATGGTAAAATTTTAGGGGATTTCAGACTAAATGTTCCGCAATCGCACGGCATCGCACGACATCGCACGACTGGGTATGAGGAATGCCGTATCTTTGCATCGTGATTCAGAAAGCGCTGAAAAATCACTTTCCTAACTGGGAAAATATTTTTCTCTAACTGGGAAGCTGAATTCAAACCAAAATTCGTCAAACCAGACTCCAAGCCCTGCAACGAGTCCTTCGAATCTCTTACCGGAAAATCTTCGGAAAAGGATAAAACCGAAAGGGAACCCTCCCGAAAGGAACCCCTCCCGAAAGCGAGGAAATCCTTTCTGATATTCTTCTGCGAGAAACGAAGCTAAAAGGGGGCAAAATGCTTATGAGCCAAAACATGAAAGCATTCATCAGGTATCTTATCGTGGCCGTGTGCTCTGCCGTCGTCACATTCCTTTCCAACTCGTGTACTGCGGGGCTCGTGATCGGAAAGAACCAGCGACAACATCAGGAGAACAACATCTCCACCCGGGCAGATTCTTCCCATTTCGTTCCGACCATTACCATCCGGTAAAGGCTGCGAAGGGAAATCAATCAATTATTTCAATCAATTCAACCAAGACTCCAAACCTCGAAACGAGTCCTTCTCCCTACCCTCTAACCCCCAAGAATCCTGATTTTCCGAGGAAACATAATGCAAGAAAAGTCTTGACAGGCGGAAAGGAAGAAAAACAGATTTTTGGAAAAACGGGGAACCCCGGAAAGATTTCCGGAAGGGAGAAGTTTACAGGAGGTTTTATCATTATGGCTATCAATTTGAAAGCAAAGGAAACCCTCATCCAAGTGGGTGAGCAAAAGGGTAATTACCGTTACGTGCTCGGTACTGACTTGTACAGTAAACTGACTGAGAGCAAGGTGATTCAGGAGGCAGCACTCCGAAGTGGTGTGAGCCGAGGCGTGATGCAGGCTTGTTGGGATGCAGCCGGCAACGTGATCATGGCATGGGCAACTGAAGGACACTCTGTAGCCATCCCCGGTTTGGGAACCATGCGATTTGGCGTTCGTGCCAAGAGCGTAAGTAATGTGGCAGAAGTGGCAAGCAGTCTGATTACCAGCCGTCGTGTTATCTTCACTCCTAACGTGGAGATCAAGAACGAGCTCCAGCGTACCGCCATCCAGATTACCTGTTACGACCGAAACGGCAAACTGGTTAAGAAAGTGACCTCTGGCGACAAGGGTGATGTGGAAGACCCAGACAAAGAGCCTAATGGTTCTGAGGGCGAGAACAGCGGCAGTAAGCCTAATGGCGAAAACAAGGGCGACAGCGGCTCTGAAGGCGGCAACAAGGGCGATACCGGCTCTGAAGACAACGAGCTTTAGCCTTGCCCCTCATTCCGAGGGGTTCATCTAAGCAAAGTCCCCAATCCTTGACGATTCTGTCTTGGGTTGGGGACAAGTTTATAACTCGATTTCCTCCAAGTCGTCAGGCACCACAATCCTGCCCTTGAAAAACTCTAAAGTATATCCAGTTAATAAGGAAACAGCAGCGGCAGGACGAAAGTCATCACCACGCCGATGATAATCTGCAGAGGCAGACCCACCTTCACATAGTCCATAAACGAGTAGCCACCCGCCTTCATCACCAGCGCATTAGGCGGCGTGGAGAATGGAGAGGCGAAGCACATGCTGGCTCCCAAGGTGACCGCAAAGAGGAAGGAATAAGGACTCACACCCACCTGCTGGGCTGCCACCAAGGCGATAGGAGCCATCAGCACAGCCGTGGCGGTATTGCTGATAAACATCGTCATCAGAGAGGTGGTGAAATAGATGCCTGCCAAGAGAGCCGTAGGTCCCATCGCCCCTAAACTGGCCACTAATGTCTGCGAAACCAGCGCCGAGGCTCCCGTCTTCTCCAGCGCCGTGGACATCGGCATCATCGCCGCTATCAGCACGATACTCTCCCAGTTGATGGTCTTGTAAGCTGCCTCCACATTACGGAAACAGCCTGCAAAGACCGTGAGCAGACCGGCTATGATGACCGCCGTAACCGGAGCCACAGGGATGAAATCAAACACCATCATCGCCACCATGAGCAGCATGATGGCTGCAGCCACAGGAGCCTTATAGTCGAGCAGCACCTTGTCGGCAGTCTTCTCTGGCTGGTCGAGCACCACCCAGTTGGAAGTATCCGAAGTGAGATGAGCCAGATTGGTCCACTCGCCCTGCACCAGAAGCATATCGCCCACATGCAGTTTGGCAGCTATCAGATTATCCGTGATATATTCCTCTCCTCGCTTCACACCCAACACATTGATACCGAAGCGTTTACGCAGATTGGCTTCTCCGATGCGCAGGCCTGCAAAATTGGAGGTAGGCATCACGACGATCTCCGTGAGTCCGAGGTCATAGAAGTCGATTTTCACGTCCTTCATCTTTCTCAATCCATAGTCGTGGGCAAACTTTTCTATCTTCTCCTCATCGCCCAGAATATAGAGGATATCGTGTACGGAAATCGTGCTGCTGCTCTTCGCCATGTTCTGGTTGACATCCTTGACGAGTCCGAGTTTCGACTTCTTTTCGTTTCTGATTTCGATGATGCTCACCCCGTATTTCTTCTGTATGCTGAGGTCCTTGAGCGTCTTGCCCACGATGTCCATCACCCCGCCATTTTCATCTGCCGCCCCATAGCGCTTGCTGGGTACGATGTAGCGATGCAGATTGTCGAGCAGTTGGTATTCGTCCACCAGGTCGTCGAGCGATTTCGCCTTGTCCTTCTTCTTTCCGTTCTGCTTTTTGCTGAGGAAAATCTTGCTGAGGGGCATGAGCACGATGATGCCGATGGCGATGACGATAAGACCCACGGGGAAGAAGGAGAAGAAAGCGAGCGGCTGATATCCGGCTTCCGTGAGCACCTCGTCGATGACCAGGTTGGGCGGCGTACCGATGAGGGTGAGCATTCCTCCGAGACTGCCCGCAAAGGCCAGGGGCATGAGGAAACGGCTCGACTGCATGCCCGATGCTGCCGCTAAGCTCACGATAATAGGCATCATGAGCGCCACGGTTCCGGTATTGCTCACGAAGGCTCCGATGAAGGAGGTGACGAGCATCACCAGCAGGAAGGTAATGGTTTCGTTGCCGCGCGAAAGGGCCATGAGCTTATTGCCCGTGAGCTTGGCAAGTCCCGTCTGCATGATGGCTCCACCCACCACGAAAAGACCTATCATCATGACGACGATGGGCGACGAGAAACCTGCCAGGGCTTCTGAAGGAGTAAGAATTCCGAATACAAGTAGTGCTGCCAGAGCGGTAAGAGCTACGATGTCGGCCCTCACTCTGCCCCAAATAAACATGGCAACCGTAATGATTAAAATGCTAAGCGTTATTGTCATGCTATAAAATTTGAATTAAAATCATGTTTTCGAAACAAAATCATGTTTCAATTGCAAAGATAAGCACTTTTTCAGAAAAAACAAAGAAATTGGTAAAAAAACTTTGCTCATATCAAAGTATTATACTAACTTTGCAGACGGAAAAGAAACATTAAAACTCCAAAATGATAAAGAAAGGTAAACATACAGTATTATTTATTTGCCTCGGCAATATCTGCCGCTCCCCTGCGGGTGAAGGCATCATGAAGAGTCTCGTAGAGAAAGCGGGACTGAGCGACGAGTTTGAAATCGATTCTGCCGGTATCGGCAACTGGCACGTAGGACAATTGCCCGACAGCCGTATGAGAAAATGCGGCGCGGAGCACGGTTATGATTTCAACAGTCACGCCCGCCAGTTTAAGAAATCAGACTTCGACCGCTTCGACACCATCGTGGTGATGGACAACGACAATTACCGTGCCATCACGTCCATGACTTCCTGTCAGGCGGACAAGGACAAGGTGGTTTGTATGGCTGATTTTCTGACCCATCATCGCCAATATACTACCGTTCCCGATCCATACTATGGCGACTATAGCGACTTTGAACTGGTCATCACTCTCCTGGAGGATGCCTGTCAGGGATTGCTGCAGTCTCTCACGGAATAGGTACTAAAGAGTTATAGGATTTCTAATTTCTCATTTGTCATTTTCTGTTGACCTACATCAAGCCGAAAAATGATTTGGTTGATATGAGTCAAAAAAAGTCCTCGTTTCATCATTTTGTCATGCCATTGTGACAGATTTTCAAAAAATAGGCATTACCTTTGCACTCGAAAAAGGTGAGATTGTAAAAGGATAATGTTAAACTGGAGCCTCAAATGGAGACTCCGCAAAATGAAAATGATTATGATGACAACAGTAATGATTCTCGCAGTAGTAGCAGTCATGATTGCTAAAGCTGTAAATGTAAACAACAAAATGGAAATGGGTAAGTAATTACCCGCTCCATGAGTGGTAAAAAGATTCAGGCTGAAAGAAGCCTGCAGTATTAATTAATTAAAGGATAACAAGTATGAAGACAATTTTCGAAAACATCAAGAAGGCTTTCAAAGCTTTACTTGAGAACTACATGAACGCCATGGAAATGTATGGCGAGGCATTGATTAAAGGTCGCGGTTGCTCTTGCGCTTAAGGGGTTTACCTCCGGTGCATCAGAACCTACGGAAAGGATGCTGCTTTAAGCAAGTATCCTGAATGAAAAGAATGCTGCTTCTATAAGCTAACTCCAGAAATGAAGTTGCTTCTTCAAGCGGGCATTCATTTGATAAAGAAAGTAATTACGTTTGTAATATATGGAAGAAGCGTGCAAGTCTTTAAAGCTTGTACGCTTTTTTATTTTTTCTCCGCTGAGTTTTTCTTCTCGCAGATTTTTCTTCGTGAGAAGGGTTTTGTCCCACAGATTTCACAGATTTACACAGATTTTCTTCATCATGATTTTTCTTCATCGGATTTCACGGATGAATCGGAGGCATTCTTGCTTGCCGGATTACTCACGGATTTTCGCGGAACTTTGGCCGCTGGCCAATGGCTCGCGCCCTATATATGCTCCTGTTGTTTTGGTCACGCAGATTTCGCAGATGACGCAGATTTTTCTTTGTGGAAGGGTTTTGTCCCACAGATTTCACAGATATACACAGATATTCTTCATCATGATTTTTCTTCATCGGATTTCACGGATGAATCGGAGGCATTCTTGCTTGCCGGATTACTCACGGATTTTCGCGGAACTTTGGCCGCTGGCCAATGGCTCGCGCCCTATATATGCTCCTGTTGTTTTGGTCACGCAGATTTCGCAGATGACGCAGATTTTTCTTCGTTGGAGGGTTTTGTCCCACAGATTTCACAGATTTACACAGATTTTTTATGGAATCTCTGGTGAATCTCTTTGTCCAGTCTCAGGGGGTATCTGCAACGACCGGACAGGTCGCATCTGCGAAAATCCGTGAGTAATCGCCACAGCAAGAAATCTCCGAATAAATTCCGTATCATCCGATGATGAAAAAAATCTGCGTCATCTGCGAAATCTGCGTGACAAAAAAAAACGTCCCAAGAAAAATCTGTGTAAATCTGTGAAATCTGTGGGACAAAAAACTCCGATGAAAAAATCTGTGTAAATCTGTGAAATCTGTGGGACAAAAAACTCCGATGAAAAAATCTGTGTAAATCTGTGAAATCTGTGGGACTTTTTCCAGTCTCAGGGGGTATCTGCAACGACCGGACAGGTCGCATCCGCGAAATCTGCGTGACAAAAAAAAACAGATCTACACAGATGATTCTCCCCGATTTTATACTTTTTATTTGGTCATTTCATTATTTAATCATACCTTTGCAAGCAACTTTGAAGTGGTATACTTTTAAAATTAGAATATAAAAGAAAATGGAACAGCAAGATATTATCAGCAAACTGGAGGCTAAGGGAATCAAACCTACAGCCAACCGCATTCTCGTTCTCAAGACTTTAGCTAGCGAGCAACACCCCCAGAGCCTCAGCAGTCTGGAACACAAGATGCTGACCATGGACAAATCCAGCATCTTCAGAGTGCTCACCCTCTTCCTCGAACACGACGTGGTGCACGCCTTCGAAGACGGACGAGGTATTCTCAACTACGAACTCTGCGAGGAAGAAGGAAAATGCGACCATCATGACGGTCATATCCACTTCTACTGCGAGGCTTGCCAACGCTCCTTCTGCATGGAAGACATCCACATCCCAAGCTTCGAATTACCAGCAGGATTCTATCCCCACTCCGTTTCCTTTGTCATCAAGGGAGAATGCCCGGAATGTAGAAAAAAGCACAAGTACTTGCCATAATAACGGCATTAACCTGCCTGACAACGGCACAAATGTGCCATATAATCAGCAAAAAATTGCCCTAAAATCAACAAAAGAAGCATCCTTAGCTTAACATACATTTAACTATTCATCTTTTTTAGTTACATATTTACAACTAACTTTTTCTTACAAAGTATATAAGATTTGTAAATTTAGGGCTTTTCAAATTTAAGAGCCGTTAAAGTGTTAAATTCAAATGTTAAAACGGGATAAAAAACAATACGGAATGATTGCTTTCTCATTTTTTGCTCCTATATTTGCAACCGGTTAGACGAAGCAACCGTTTTTCCAAGACAGTCAAATCTGCCAGGAATCAAGAAACCCCTCACAAGGAGTTCCGGGAATAAGAAAACCAAAGCAGAGGTTCTAGAATCAAGAATCCCCTCGCAAGGACTTCTGAAAAAAAACGAGGCTGCCGCAAACCAATTAGAGTAATAAAAAAGAAAAGTAATAATTAAAAGCAATAGACATGAAAAAGGTAACAAATTACGTGATGGCTCTGTTGTGCGTAGGTTCACTCGCATTCTCAGCCGGTGCATTCATGAAAGTAAACGCAGCTCCAGCTACTACTTCAGCTCCAGCTGGTCAACCAGTAGATCTCACTTATGCAGCAGAAAAAGCTCTGCCAGCAGTAGTTCACATCAAATACGTACAGAACTCCAAGACAACAACCGTTGACGTGCAGGACGATCCATTCGGAGGATTCTTCGACCCATTCGGCTTCTTCGGAAACCCTGGCAACGGCGGCACACGCAAGCAGAGAGTGCAGACCCCTAAGAAAGAAGCTACAGGTTCGGGAGTCATCATCAGTAGCGACGGATATATCGTGACCAACAACCACGTGGTGGAAGGTGCTGACGAACTGACCGTCACACTCAACGACAACCGCGAATACTCTGCCCGCATCATCGGTACCGACAAGACTACCGACCTCGCACTCATCAAGGTGGACGGCAAGAACCTGCCTACCCTCCCTATCGCAGACAGCGACAAGGTAAGAGTCGGAGAATGGGTCATCGCAGTAGGCAACCCATTCGGTCTCAACAATACCGTGACTGCCGGTATCATCTCTGCCAAGGCACGTACACTCGGAGCCAACGGCGTAGAGAGCTTCATCCAGACCGATGCAGCCATCAACAAAGGTAACTCTGGTGGCGCACTCGTCAACACCCAGGGCGAACTCGTAGGTATCAACGCCATGCTCTACTCACAGACCGGTTCTTATGCAGGATATGGTTTCGCCATCCCTACATCCATCATGAACAAGGTGGTGGATGACATCAAGAAATATGGTAGCGTACAGCGCGTAATGCTCAGCATTCAGGGTTCTGACGTGCTCAACTATATCAACAACCAGAAGGAGAACGGCAAGGAAGTGAACCTCGGAACCAACGAGGGTGTTTATATCGCCAAGGTGGATGAAGACGGAAATGGTGCTGCTGCCAACCTGAAGGAAGGTGACGTAATCACCAAGGTGGATGGCAAGAAGGTGACCAAGATGGCTGAACTCCAGGAATTGCTCAACGGCAAGCGCCCTGGCGACAAGATGACCATCACCTATCTGCGCAACAAGAAGGCTATCACCAAGACCATCACGCTGAAGAATGCTCAGGGCACAACCTCTGTCATCAAGTCAGCCGACCTCGATGTGCTGGGTGGCAACTTCCGCCAGATTACCGCTTCACAGAAGGAGCAGCTCAACATCAAGTATGGTGTAGAGGTGATGAAGGTGAACAGCGGAGCCTTGAAGGAAGCCGGAATCTCTCGCGGATTCATCATCCAGAAGATCAACGACAACAATATCACTTCTCTCGACGACCTGCAGAAAGCCGTGAAGAGCGCTTCTACCAGCAAGGACCCTGTACTCTACATCCAGGGTATGTGGCCTACAGGCAAGAAGGCTTACTTCGCAGTTCCTCTGCAGAAAGACTAAACCAGTCGCCCCGAAAGGAGAATTAGTAAACTTAAGCTCCAACAAGCATTTAGTCAGAAAAAATTCTCCAATTAGGCGTCAGAAAAAGGTTTTGAAAATATAAAAAACGACAAAATAGCAGGTATTTCTTAAAATATCTGCTATTTTTTTGCTGTTTTTTTTGTCAATTCGAACAAAAAGTGTATTTTTGCAGAACTTTTAAAAAATAAGGCTACCATGAGACAACTAAAAATTTCAAAATCAATCACTAATCGTGAAAGTGCGTCACTCGACAAATATCTGCAGGAGATAGGACATGAAGAACTACTCTCGGTAGATGAAGAAGTGGAATTGGCACAGAAAATCAAGAAAGGTGATCGCCGAGCCTTAGAGAGATTAACAAGAGCAAACTTACGCTTCGTTGTCTCCGTGGCAAAGCAATATCAGAATCAGGGACTCAGCCTCCCCGACCTCATTAATGAGGGAAATGTTGGACTCATCAAAGCAGCAGAGAAATTCGATGAAACACGTGGATTCAAATTCATCTCATACGCTGTTTGGTGGATTCGCCAGAGCATTCTGCAAGCCATCGCTGAGCAGAGTAGAATCGTGCGCCTGCCACTCAATCAGGTGGGAAGCGTCAACAAGATAAACCGTGAGCTCAACAAGTTTGAGCAGGAACACGAGCGCCGTCCAAGCGTAGATGAGATTGCCGACCGCATAGACTTGCCTGAAGACAAAATCGAGGAAGCCATGAAGGTCAACAACAGACACGTGAGCATGGATGCTCCTTTCGTAGATGGAGAGGACAACAGCCTGCTGGACGTACTTGCCGACAATGATATGCCAATGGCTGACAAGGCACTCGTACAGGAATCGCTACGCAAAGAAATCGACAGAGCAATCGAACTGCTCAACGATAGAGAGCAAAAGGTGGTAAGGGCCTTCTTCGGCATCGGGTCACCAGAAATGACGCTCGAGGAAATAGGCGAAAAATACAATCTCACCCGTGAGAGAGTGCGCCAGATCAAGGAGAAAGCCATACGCAGACTCCGACATAATACGAAGAATAAACTGCTGAAAACCTATCTGGGGCAGTAGGCTATCAGAAAGATAGTCTGTAGGCTATCCAGAAAGAAGGTCAGTAGGCTATCAAATAACTTAAGAATAGAAATGAAATTATCAAAAATCGGACTCACAGCTATTGCAGCTACACTCCTCATCTCGCTTGCTGCACAGGCTAAAAACGAGATGAGAAAAGCATACGTCTTTGGATTTGCTTCTTCTTTCAACGACTCCACAGTCTATATCACAGACATTCAGGAGTTAGACTCTGTATGGCTTACCAGCAAGCATCATTTCCTGATAAGCCGAGAGAACTACTCATACCAGTTGCGCGACTATCTGGCAAACATCGGAGAGCAGCACCGCACATGCATGGTGGAATATAATACCGACCCGAAGAAACTGGAGAAAGCGTGGAACAAGCTCTACTCACGCTATGCGCACAACCAGAAGAAGAAAAACAACCAGAAGCAGAAGAGCGAACTGCCTCCTTTCCAGATCAAAAAACTGACCAGGGAGCAATTCCAGTTCCAGTCTGTAGCTCCTATGGATGAAGCTATAGAAATAGAGGAACCTGTAAAGAAAGTGAAGGCTAAGAAAGCCCTGAAAAAGCAACGCAAGAACAAATGATAGAATCACATGATTTTAATATCGCAGAGTTGAACGTGAGAATCTGTTTTGCAGAGTCTCCATTCAACAGCATGCGACTCCTGACCTCATTCGAACCCTTCAGAGTCAACACTTTGGAGGGTCATCTTTTTTTTAGCCTGCTTGTAGATGATTCCCTCAAACCCTACCCCAAGGATAAGCGCAAGAGAATCAGGGCTTTCGACACGGGAAACGGAGATACCATCGTGGATAGACTCGACAACGGAGGCTACCAGTATATCATCAAGGACATCAACGGGGCCAGCTGCTGCCTGCTGCAAACCAACAAGGACTTCAGCGACTGCCGATGCGCCCTGAACGGCAACTACAACATGCGTTGCTTTGGACTGAACAACGCCCTGATGCTCATCTTCGCCTTTGCCGGCAGCAGACTGCAGACTCTCCTCATCCACGCATCTCTGGTAAGACAGAACGGATACGGATACGCATTCATCGCCAAAAGCGGAACCGGAAAGAGTACACAGGTAAGCATGTGGCTGAGATATCTGAAGGGATGCGACCTCATGAACGACGACAATCCTATCATAAGATTCATCGACGGAGAGCCTTACATCTACGGCAGTCCGTGGAGCGGCAAAACCCCTTGCTATCGCAACGTGAAAGCCAAGTTGGGAGCCATCACACGCATCGACCGCGACAGTTCCAACTGGGTGGAGCGCCTTTCGCCTATCGAAGCCTTCGCCTCTCTCCTGCCCTCCTGTTCGAGCATGAAATGGGATCAGGATATTTTCAACGACATCTGCAATACGATTACCCGACTGGTGGAGACCTCCAACATCTACACTCTCCATTGCCTGCCCAACCGGGAGGCTGCCGAAGTTTGTAATCAGGCGATTGCCATCAAAGAAGGTGAAGGAAAATCCGCGTGACAAAATTTTCATCGGATTTCACGGAGGAATCGGAGGCATTCTTGCTTGCCGGATTACTCACGGATTTTTGCGGAATTTTGGCCGCTGGCCAATGGCTCGCGCCCTATATATGCTCCTGTTGTTTTTTGTCACGCAGATTTCGCAGATGACGCAGATTTTTCTTCGTGGGAGGGTTTTGTCCCACAGATTTCACAGATATACACAGATTTTCTATGGAATCTCTGGTGAATCTCTTTGTCCAGTATCAGGGGGGGGTATCTGCAACGACCGGACAGGTCGCATCTGCGAAATTCCGTGAGTAATCGCCACAGCAGGAAATCTCCGAATAAATTCCGTGTCGTCCGATGAA
>ERZ1023886.397-NODE-397-length-17488-cov-85.448402_pt1 | contig 17488 bp, 16 predicted proteins | sample MGYA00380395_ERZ1023886 | MGnify/ENA primary metagenome ERZ1023886 (study PRJEB33179, sample SAMN07449002) | human gut metagenome | biome: Human-gut; feature: Human associated habitat; material: Faeces | host: Homo sapiens | place: India: Bhopal | collected... | reverse complement strand
ACAACCTTGCCAAGGTTGGGGTCGCGGGTCCGAGTCCCGTTTTCCGCTCTTTTTTTTGAACTCGAGAAACATACCCATTTATGAATTTATATTTAAGATATTTTGATCAGGAGACATTAGTTACTAGTGTTGATGATGCTATTGGTTTTTTAAAGAGTATTCCTGAGATTGAGATGGATGCGGAGCTAGAGGCAGATGTTCGTGAATATGCCGCTAGCGATTTGACGTATCCAAAAAGATATAAGGTACGCCCACGTGTTTATTTTATTGTGATAAAGACTACGGCGCAAACTATGCAGGATTTTAAGGATAAGAAAGCATTGCGTACTCCTACTCCTGCAGAGAGAATGGAGAATCCGGTTGTTGCCAGTTTGGCTCAAGAGGCTCCAGGCTGGTATGAAGGATCACTTGATTTCAAGCGTGTTGTGATGGTACCGGCTACAGGAAAGTTTGAGTACCGTGATACTCATTTCGTTGCGGATGTTAAAGCTGAATCAGGTTTGGATTGTTACAATCGCATCGTTGATTATCTGCGCGATTGTGTAGATTCACGCAGCCAGTTCCCATCTGCAAAAGGTAAGAATTTCCATTTCCGCTATCTGGGAATGTGGAAATAAAATATTCAGAAATTTAAAAGATTCGTGTCATGAACAAGGTTATGCTAATTGGTAATGTAGGTAAAGATCCTGACATTCATTATTTCGAAGCTGATCAGGCAGTAGCTCAGGTCTCTCTCGCAACTACAGAGAAAGGATATACTTTGCCTAATGGTACCCAAGTGCCAGACCATACAGATTGGCACAATCTTGTTTTTTATCGTGGGCTTGCAAAGGTAGTAGAGAAGTATGTGCATAAGGGTGACCGCCTTTATGTGGAAGGAAGAATCCGCTACCGCTCCTATGATGACAAGCAGGGTAGAAGACAATATATTACAGAAATCTATGTAGATAATATGGAGATGTTGAGTACTCGCCCTGCTACTAAAGAACAATAATTATTAATTTTTAGCTCAGAAATTGGATATATCCACCATAACTGATGCCTTTGGTGATGTGATGCTGATGCAGCCTTCCGCCGGGGTTATTGTAGCTGCTGTACTTGCAGCTATATTGTTAGGCATGTCTGCTTTTGCCAGTGGTTCCGAAATTGCTTTTTTCAGTTTATCACCAACTGATGTTGCGGAACTTGAGGATGAAAAGACTGATGCCGATAAGAAAATACAGATGTTGCGTGATGATTCTGAACGTACGTTGGCTACCATTTTGATAACCAATAATTTTGTGAATGTCACAATCATCATGCTCCTTAATTATGTATTCGCAGGAATCGTAGAGTTTGGTCCTAAAGCTTATTGGCTTCAGTTCCTGATTATTACGGTTATTCTTACTTTCTTGCTTTTGCTTTTTGGTGAGATTATGCCGAAAGTGTATGCCCGCCAGGATCCTCTGAAGTTCTGTCGCCGGTGCGTAGGGGGAATTCTGTTTGCCAGAAAGTTGTTTTGGCCTTTAGAAACTATCTTGCTGAAAAGTGGAATTCTTGCAGAAAAGATTATACAGAAGGAAAATCATGTGCTGAGTGTTGATGACTTGGAACAAGCTTTGGAACTGACTGATAAGAATGATATCAAAGACGAGCAGAGCATGCTGAAGGGTATCATCCGCTTTGGCGATGAAACAGCCAAGGAGGTGATGACCAGCCGACAGAATATTGTTGACCTGGATATCCGCAGCACCTATCCAGAAGTGTTGAAATGCATTGAGGAAAATAACTACAGTCGTATTCCTGTTTATCAGGATAATACAGATAATATTCGTGGTGTACTGTATATCAAGGACTTATTGCCTCATCTTACGAAGTCTTCCAACTTTCGTTGGCAGAGCCTGATTCGTCCTCCTTACTTTGTTCCTGAAACCAAGAAGATAGATGATCTGCTTCGCGAGTTCCAGGACAACAAGGTTCATATCGCCATTGTGGTAGATGAGTTCGGGGGTACATCGGGTATTGTTACTCTCGAAGATATTCTGGAGGAAATTGTAGGTGAAATCAATGATGAATACGATGAGGAGGAGAAGTTCTACTCGAAATTAAATTACAATACCTTTGTTTTTGAAGGTAAAACGCTTCTTTCTGATTTCTGCAAAATCCTGAATGTAGATGACGAAGAGTTCGAGGAGGTTGAGGGTGATGCTGATTCTCTGGCTGGTCTGCTCTTGGAAATCAAAGGCGATTTCCCAAGTATGCACGAGAAGATAGATTATAAGAACTATACTTTCGAGGTTATGCAGATAGAGGAGCGTCGCATCAGCAAGATTAAGGTGACGGTACATCCTTTGAAAGATAATGTGGAGGATTCTTCTAAGTAATCATCAGTATTCATCAATATCAGAATATAAAAAATATGGCAGTTGTCAATATACGAGAAGTTTATCCGGGAGTGAGTCTTGGTTTATGGCAGATGGATGAAACTGTAGAACAGTTGTTCGGGCAGTATCCTCATCTGCAGGCTTACCGCTCTCAGGTGGAAGAGAAATATAAGAACGATGGCAGGAAACTGGAGTTTCTTGCCATTCGTGCATTAATGTATGAGATGCTCAAGACGAACGGGGCTTCCAAGGGCTTGCTTTCTCATGCGGGTGACATTACCCACAACGAGGCTGGAAAGCCATTGTTCCGTGGTTATCATATCAGCGTTTCGCATACCAAGGGTTATGCTGCGCTTATCTTTTCCAAAAATCAGGAAGTGGCGGTGGATATCGAATACTTCAGCGATAGGGTAGAGCGCATCGCATCCAAATTCCTGCGCAAGGATGAGAAGGCGGAAGATCTGGATGCCAAGCTGGTGCATTGGTGTGCCAAGGAAACGGTCTTCAAGTTATTCTCTGAAGAAAACCTGATGTTTGAGGATATGCGGGTGAAACCGTTTGATACGATGGCAGACTGGTCGTGTGATGTGGAGAATCTCAAGAGCAGAAAGATGGCGCATGTAGATTTCGAGTTAACCATGGAATTTGTATTGACTTATGCTGCGTTGTAATATTCTGTCCATCTTCCTGGCATTCAGCTTGCTGGCTGGGGCACAGGATTGGAAAGTAGTGAGAGAGAATCCTCAGAAAGCTTTTCCGAAAACCGTGGCTGCGGGCAACTATAGTGGCATTGCTCATCTGCATGATGATATCTATGCGGTGGTAAGCGACAAGTCGGATAGTGCCCTGTACTTCAACTTCCGGATTCAGGTGAATCCCAAGACCGGCGAACTGGAACAGGTAGAGAACCTTGGATTTACCGAGAGAACAGATGGAACGCTGAACGACGGAAAGTTTTGGCAGGGGCAGGAGAAAGGTTTTGATCACGAAGCCATCGTGAAGGCTTCTGATTCTACCTTGGTGATAACAAGCGAAGGATATTGCCGTTTAAAGGAGTATCCTGTTCTGCCTATTTCGGCGGATACTGCCAAGGTTGGCTATCCGCAGAACTTTTGGGAAAGCAGATGGCCTTCTTCTGATTTTTATCCAAATTATAATTTTGAGTCTCTGGCTTTTGATTCCGTCCGTCAGTATCTCTGGACGATTTCTGAGAGCACGCTCCGCAAAGACGGACAGCCTGCTACTCCTCAAAACGGATTGGCCAACCAGCTTCGTTTGATGAGGTATGATTGGGGAAAGATAAAGGAAAATCGTAACAAGGAAAATAATGGCAAGGAAGACTGTAGCGAGCAAGAGAGTAGCAAGAAAGCCTCTCGTTACATGACAGCCTATGCCTATCAGATGGATCAACCTTCTACTCATAAGAAAGCAGATATCTATGTGATGGGGGTGAGTGAGCTTTGCGCCTTGCCCGATGGACAGCTTCTGGTTCTGGAGCGTGAGGCCTTTATCCCGAAGATTAAGATTGGGGCTTTCTGCAAGTGTAAACTCTATCAGATTAATCCTTTGAATTCTGAGGAGTTTGCTTTGAAAGAGAAGTTTTCATCAGATACTCCTTTCTTGAAGAAGAGATTGCTCGCGGAATGGAAAACCGGCTTGTCACTTTCCAAGCGTTCCTTTGCCAATTACGAAGGTATGTGTCTGGGACCCAAGTTGAAAGATGGTTCCCAGGTTGTCATCCTGCTGTCTGATTCGCAGGATCAATATGCGGGAGTATTGAAAGACTGGTTCAAGACGATTGTCATCAGAAAGGAATAAAGTTGTTATGTTGTAATCCTTAATCTCGTCCATAACCATCTAGGAATGAGTCGCCAGAGGAAGACGAGGATATCATATCTCCAGTCTATTACCTTGACTTCCTTTCCGTTTTCGATAGCATTCACGATATGTTTCGCCACATCTTCCGGTTTGAGTTGCAGCGGATAGCTGCTGCCTGCGATAAGGTCGGTCTTTACGAAGCCTGGTCGGATATCTGTGATGGCGATAGGGAGATGACGCATCCGTGCCTGCTGCGACAGGCATTCCAGATAATGGTTCTGGAATCGCTTGGTGGCAGAGTAGGCAGGGGCAGCACCGAGACCTTTGGTTCCGGCGATGGAAGTGATGCAGGCAATGCGGGCTTTTGAATTGTTCTGATGATGAGTAGCAAACCAGTTGAATGCCGTATCTACCATTCTTGTGAATCCTAAGCCGTTGGTTTCCAGGGTCTTCATTTCCTTTTCTATATCCAGCGAGTTGTTCTGCCAGCCAATGCCGGAACTATGGAAGTAGAGGTCCATGCCTCCCAACTTATCGATGAGTTCGAGAAGTTGGGCAGGAGCATTGGGAGAAGTCACGTCTATTTGCTGGTAGCTGGTAATGCCGCCCTGCGAAATCAGAGCCTGCAATCTTTCAATTCTTCTTCCGGCAATTCCTACCTGCCATCCTTTTGCAGCAAGCAGTTTTGCCACTTCCATTCCGATGCCCGATGTGGCACCCATTACAATTGCTTTCTTTGCCATATAGTCCTATTATATAAGGTGAAATCTTGATAGTTCTATTTATATAAGGTGAAGTTTGGTCTAAATTTATCTAAATATCTAAATCGCTTTTACTCTTCAGCAGGTCTTCCGCCTTCTTCACGCTTCCAGCTTTCAGTATCAGTTGCTTCACTTTCTCGTAATCCGTATATTGCGGATTGCGTTCCATGAAGATACGGCAGGCGCGGTCGATGAGTTTATGGTTGATAAGCTTGGCGTTCACCATCTTGTTGCCTTCCACTCGTCCTTGTCTTATCTGAAGAGAAGTACTGATCATATCCAGAATCATCTTCTGCGATGATCCAGCTTTCATACGGGTACTTCCCGTCACGAACTCCGGTCCCGTGATTACTTCTACGGGATAATCGGCTGCTTGGGCGATGGGAGCATGAGGATTGTTGACGATGCAACCCGTAGGAATACCTGCCTCCTTGCAATGCTGCAAGATGGAAAGCACGAAGGGGGTTGTGCCGCTTGCGGAGAAGCCCAGCACGAAATCATGCTTTGAGATATGTTTATCGCAGAGCTGGTGCCAGCCATTCTCCAGGTCGTCTTCTCTTGATTCCCTGGTTTGTGTAAGGCAGCCGATGCCTCCGGGGAAGATGGCTTGTATCTGTGAACCGTCGATGCCATAGGTGTTCTGCACCTCGATGGTATCGAGCGTAGCCAGTCTTCCGCCCGTTCCGCAACCGGCATAGAAGAGTCTTCCACCCTTCTTCAGCTGCCCTTCGATAGCAGAAATCAGTTGGTTAATGGCAGGCAATGCTTGTTCTATTGCCAGAGCCACCTTCTTGTTTTCTGCATTGATATGAGCGGTGAGTTCATCTACGCTCATCTTTTCCAGATGTTCGTAGAGCGAGCTCTGCTCAGTTATTCTCATTTCTTCTTTATTTGGCATATTACTTTATCTTTAGGGTGTAGATTTAATGTAATGAAGCCTAGATGGTCGCGGAGGCTATGGCTTGCAGTCATCTAGAGAGTTCTATCATGATGAGACCTATCATCCGCTGGGCTCTTATTCTTCAGCCAGGAAATAAACCGGCGCATTTCGGGAACCTTCTTTTATCAGAAATCCGGATTTTTCCAGTTTCTTCAGCCAGTTGAGTGCAGTCTGTTTACGGATATGAAATTCCGCTTCCAGTACTTTTCTGTTAATGGAACGGTTATGCTTCAGATACTCTCTTATTTTCTCCTTCAATGCATCTTCAGAGAAAGGGTAGGAGCGGGAAGTATATTGTGATTTCTCGAAATGGGTATTATATTTCACCTGTTTCAACAGGTCTGCATTGGGGCGAAACTTGATGCCTCTTACGCTTACATATTCAGCTCTCACTTTATTGTCGGGTTTCAGGTCATCCATATCCAGATCTACCGAGAGCGAGAGATAACCTATTTCCGGAATGTTGACACGTTTTCCATCCTGCAGGTCTTCTTCTATGATATCATGCAGTTTCATGAGTACGGACGAAACTTCTCCTTCTCCCAGACAGCTATGTCTGGCGATTCGGCTGATCATCTCCTTGTCAGTCATTGCTGTTTGCTCAAAGATATGGGCGAATCGGCGAGTCTCTTCATTTCCTCCTGCATTGGGAAGATAATGGATTTCATATTTTATAGCCATCGTATTCTTCTTTCTGTTTAGCGATACAAAGGTAATCTTTTATTCTTAAACTACCAAATAAAAATGGCACTAATATGGATGATCGGTTTGATTGATACGAATGAGCGGTGTTATTGATGTGGGTTAGAACTGCTTATCAATAGGAATAAGCATCGTAAGAAGCCTTTATAAGTTGTCGGAAGAAGTAGGATAAGTTGTTGGAACAGTAAGTATATGTTGCTGGGAAAGTCACTTCCGTCAGTCGCACAACAGCTGTTGTGCGCTTGCATATCAGCTGTTATGCGCTTGCACAACACGTGTTGTGCGAGCGTAAAACAGTTGTTGTGCAGTAAAATTTGTAACTCCCTTCATCATATTGCAATTCCTTCCTTATTTCGTGATGAAATAATAAGGTGTATTTAGGCGTTGTGAGAGCTGTTTGCTGGCATCTAAAGAAGAAAAAAGGTAAGGTTTAATAGAAGTTTTTCGATGAAAAGTGCGCTCGTTTCAATAATTTGTTGTATCTTTGCAAATGGATTTGGCTACTGCCATTTCCAAGACATCGTTGGTAAACAAAAGCATTCGCTATTATTTCGCGTTCAGCCAAAAGCCTCGGAAACTTATTGGAAATAACGTAACAGGGAATAATTGTGATAAGGCATTCGGTATGGGGTGCCTTAGTCTACATATGTATTAGCAATGCACCATCGCTATAGGCGTGGTGTATTCTTATTATGTAGACTGAGGTTTCCATTCCGAGGCTGCCTCATAGCTGAACGCAATAAGAGCATCACGCCCTTTTTGCGTCTTGGCGTGATTGATAGTTAGTGCTTGTAACTCATTAATTATCAATTAAAATATTATGGCAAAAAGAACCATAGATAAAGCTAAGGCAGCTAAAAAAGATGAATTCTACACGCAGCTAGAAGACATCAATAATGAACTCCGTCATTATCGTGAACATTTTCGTGGTAAGACTGTGTTATGCAATTGTGACGACCCTCGTGTAAGTAACTTTTTTACTTATTTCGCATACAACTTTGAGTTTCTTGGTTTGAAGAAACTTATCACTACTTGCTATAAAAATCAAGATATGGATTTGTTCAGTATGAATAAAAGTGAGCAAGCAGTATATCTTGTTTATGAAGGTGACAAAAATGGAAATCATATTCCTGATGCGGAAGAAATTGGAGTGAAGCCATTAAAGGGTGATGGTGATTTCCGCAGTAAAGAGTGTATTGAACTTCTGAAAGAAGCAGATATTGTAGTAACTAATCCCCCTTTTTCTTTGTTTCGTGAGTATGTGGCTCAATTGATGGAATATGATAAGAAATTCTTGATTATAGGGAATAAAAATGCTCTTACTTATAAAGAGATTTTTCCATTGATCCAAGAAAATAAACTATGGACTGGGTATAGGGGCTTTTCTGGTGGAATGTGGTTTAAAGCTAATTATGAAGGTAAAACGGAAAAAATTATCCATGGTGAAAAGATAATAAATGTCCCTTCTATTTGGTATACAAATTTAGATATTCAAAAACGTCATGAAGATTTAATCCTCTATAAGACATATTCGCCTAACGCTTACCCGAAATACATCAATTATGATGCTATTGAGGTGTCAAAGACAGAACTGATACCATATGATTATGATGGAGTTATGGGAGTGCCTATTACTTTTATGGATAAGTATAATCCTGAACAGTTCGAAATTATAGGCATAGGTAATGGAGGTGAATTGGGGGTAGAGTGTGGTGTAAGTGCTAACCTTACTGTCGAACAATGTGCAGCTTTATTTCGTGAAGATAAAAGTTTTCGCAAAGGTAAGTTGTGCTATCGCAATGAAACAGGAAAATTAGTTGGTTGTTATGCCAGAATATTAATCAAGAAAAAATAAGAGTCAATTATGGATATAAAACCAAAACAAATAGCAGTTCGTGACCTTATAGCAGGTTATACGAATGATCCCAATCATGGTGTTTATGGTTATCATGGTAAGTTGAATATTCGCCCACCTTATCAGCGTGAGTTTCGTTATGAACTCAAACAACAGCAAGCTGTGATAGAGACAATCCTCAAAGGATACCCTCTTAATATCATGTATTGGAGTGTTGTGGATGATGGAAGTTATGAAATGATAGATGGTCAGCAACGTACTCTGTCCATTTGCGAATATTATCTACATGGTTTCAATATCGTTGATAAAGACCGTCCAGTTCTTTACTTTGACAATCTTACGGAAAAAGAGAAAAAGGATTTTCTTGACTATGAATTGACTGTATATTTCTGTACTGGCACAGACAAGGAAAAACTTGATTGGTTTCGTGTGATTAATATAGCTGGAGAACGTTTGCTTGACCAAGAGTTGCGTAATGCAGTGTATGTTGGTCCTTTTGTAACAGATGCTCGTCGCTATTTCAGTAAAAATGGTTGTGCGGCTTATAAGGTCGGTGGTGATTATATGACTGGCAAACTGGAGGAACAAGCGTATCTTGAGACAATACTAAAATGGGCAGCTCGTCATGATGGAATACAAGATTCAGCCCCAATTGATAAGTATATGGCGATTCATCAATACGATCCAAACGCCAATCAGCTTTGGGCTTATTATATGCAGGTGATCACTTGGGTGAAAACAACTTTCAAGAAATACCGAAAAGAAATGAAAGGCTTAGACTGGGGTGCTATGTTTGATGAGTTTGGAAGCAACATATATGATACGGAGCAACTAGAGTCCGAAATTCATCGACTGATGGAGGATGATGAAATAATGAAGAAAGCAGGCATCTATCATTATGTGCTGAGTGGTGATTTGCGCGATTTAAGTTTCCGTACTTTTGATAAGAAACAGAAACGTGAGGCTTATGAGCGACAAAAAGGAATTTGTGCCCATTGTGGTAAACCTTTTAAGTTAGAAGAAATGGAAGCAGACCACATTACTCCATGGTGTGAAGGTGGAACGACTGTTGCCGAGAATTGTCAAATGCTTTGTCGTACTTGTAATAGAATAAAAGGAGGAAAATAAATGATGGATTTGAGCTTTTATAACAATGGACATAAAGAGGTATTTTATGAAAAAGGTCTGATGGAAAGACCAATACGTCGGAAACGATAAAAGAACCTAAGCACCCTTCAGTAGTGGTATCTGTAATACGAGTTGCTCATCGAACAACTGAAGGGTGTTTTTGCAATCACATTAATTGCTTTTTAGCCATTTCTGACACTAAATCTATTAGTTCCTTAGCTGGCTCGACCAATGGAAGTACCTCTGTTTCCAGATCAAGAATATGACGGTCTTCATAGTCGCCAGTTAATCGTAAGGAGAAAAGCTGATTGAAAGTCTTGCCATACTTTTTGTCAATGATGTTGTTTCTCAAAAAGACTTTTCCAAACATTTGGATTACGCCATTATGAGTGCTAGCTTCATACTTGTAAGAAATGAGTAAAGCAGAAACAGCATAGTAAGCAGCATAGTATAAACGATTGGCTGCAGTTTCGACATAACTATTTTCTATGGAGCCAATAGCTTCATTATATGTTCGATATGCTTTTTCTAGTCTATATTTTACAATTTCGGTTCTGTCAGTGTCTGTAAGTTGTCCCTTTATCATATTGCAATTCCTTCCTTATTTACGTTATGATTGAATAAGGTATAATGGTTCTCCTCCCATTCTTTTTGGGAGAAGAGTACAGGGTTGATGATTTCATCAATATCCCAGCCTAATTCTCTTAGTGGATAAGAATACTTATCGTAATCTTGAAGCGTAACTTTTGGTTTGTCTAGAAGAATCAATACATCCCAATCACTTCCTTCATGTTCTGTACCTCTAGCGCGGGAACCAAACAAGATAGCTTTTGCATGAGGATCAATCTCATGCAATCTATTGTGCATTGCTTCTATGATTTGTTTCTTCTCCATATCTATCAATATTAATATATGTGTTGCAAAAATACGAGTTTTCTTTCTAATCACCAAATTTTTAACATAAAATTCTGTCTAATATCTTAAAATAAGTGTTTGGTGAGATTTCTAATCTCCATTGTGTCAATAGCTTCGTCCGATAAATAGGTTGTGCTTGTAGATAAGGTTCCAGGAGCTTACCTTATTTTTTCATCACCAAATCAGCGAGCACGATGGCGGATTCCTTCTCATCCCTCGGTGCATCCTTTGACTTCCATGCCACGATGAAGCGGATTCGGGCAGCGGTTACCTTGTAGCCTTTCAACTCCCATTTGCCTAGTTCCTCCTTCATCTTGATAGAGAGCTGGGCTATGTCTCTGCCTGTTGATGGGAGACAGAGGCAATAATCGTGGTAGGTTAGCGGCATACCGCTTCTCAAGGAAAGGATAGCATCCTTGTGAGGCTTGGAGAAGCCCAGGTTTACATCCTTGTGTGAGAGCTGGAGTACTATTTCGTTGGGCTCATCGTAGGCTTGGGCATCATAGAGATGCTGGGCACTTTTCAGGCTGTCGAAGAGATTGCCGTTGGTGTGGATGGCAAGCGTACGCTTGGCACGGGTCATACCCACATAGTACCGGCGCAGTATGTCATCAGTAGGATGTTCGGGATGGGTAATGAGCATCAGTACATGGTCGAACTCATGGCCTTTTGCCTTGTGGATGGTGCTGACCACGATGTCTGATTTCGAGATGTCACAGAAGTCTTCTGCTGATGATTCGAACACGAACTCCCTCAGGTCGCTGTAGTACTTGGCACGATTGGTCTGCTCAAATATCTGTAGGCTGCGGCGCAGGTATGGCAATGCCTGGCTGGTGGCATACTTTTGGAATGTCTGCTGTTTGGCTGCTTCCCAAATATCATCAGGGATGATAGGGGATTTCGTCTCCTTGATGCCTTGGTCTATCTTCTTCAAGAAGTATCTTACCTCTGCCAGATTCCAGAAGCGCAAGCCGTCCATTGATTGCACCAGCTTGGCCTTGATGCCATGACAGTGAAGAAGAGCCAGCATGATGACAGCCTCCTCATTGGTCTGCGTAAGGATACTGATGGTTTCGTTCTTCTTGCGGGTAGATGCATCGTCTTCTTTTGAAGCGTTACTTCTTAGTAATCGCGTAACATCTTCAAGGATAGGCTGATACATATAAACCTTTTTCTCCTGAATCTCGTATGGATGCTTCACGATTCTTACTTTTCCATCTTCTTGACTCATGGAGATGATAGGGGTAGATTTGATTCGTTGGCGGATGTTGCGGGCGAAGTCGTTGGCAGCATCCACGATATGGCGAAGGCTGCGGTAATTCTCGGTCATCTCGATGAAACGGCTGTGTTCTGTCTGGGTCAGTTCATAGAGATACTGCGAGTTGGAGCCCCTAAACTCATAGATGTTCTGGTCATCATCGCCTACGGCTATCACCCTCATCTCTTCGTTGGCTTTCATCAGAGCAGAGACAAGGGCATAGTCATCCTTGCTCATGTCTTGTGCCTCATCGATCACGAGCACGGTCTTGCTGATGCGATTGGGTTCCACTTCTCCATTGTTGATCATTTCGGCGGCTTGCTTAACCACATCTCCTGCCTCATCCAGATTGCCAACTCTGCCCAGCAGGTCAAAGCAGTAGGAATGGAAGGTCTTGATTTCTACGAAATGGGCGGCATTGCCGATGAGTTGCATCAGTCGCTGCTTGAATTCGGTAGCGGCTGCACGAGAGAAAGTGAGCATCAGGAGTTGTTCGTGCTTTACATCTTCCAGCAGCAGGAGAGAGGCAAGCTTATGTACGAGCACACGTGTCTTGCCGCTGCCAGGACCGGCAGCGACTACGATGCAGCGGGACTCGTGGTCGTCGATGATTTCCTTCTGTCGCTTGGAGAGCATTCCGAAGAGTTGCTTATACTTCGAAGGTGTTACGTTGCGCTCTATCTCAGTCTCCCGGTTGCCCTTGAAGTACTTTGAGATGAAGCGATGGTAGTCCATCTGGAAGTAATCCTGCACATATTGCAGGGCGGCGTCATAATCCCTTACCATCAGGTTGGCATATTCGCCCACGATGTGAATCTGCTGAATCTTCTGCTTGTAGAATTCATTGAGCATGCGATAATCTTCCTGCTTATAGCGGAGGCGAAGTTCCTTGGTGCGCTTAATCGCCATTGCATTGTAGAGTACCAGGAATCCTCCTTCCAGCTTCATGGCTCCTATCTTGGAGAGATAGAGCAAGGCTTCCTCCACGTCTTCCAACTGTAGGGAAGAGAAGTCGGAGAAGAGTGACTGGTTGCTGGATTTCAGATCGTTCAGAAGTTCAACTACCGAGAATTGGAGAGGCTTCTCTTTTGAATTATCTCTAGAGCCAGAGGCTTTTGAATTATCTATTGCGCCAGAGGCTTTTCCTAAACCTTTTTCTTCAGAAGGATTCTTTTCTTCAGAAGAGCTATTGTTGCTCTCTTCTGTTACAGTTTTACTTATTTCCTCAGCCAGGCTGTATAGTCTTTCGATGATGAATCGGCAAACTTCAATTCGTCTTTCGAATCGTTTGATGATGGTCTCTATATCCTTGTCTCTTGTTACGATGAGATTGCGACCACCATCTTCCTTCTTGTGCGCATATCCCTTCACTGCCAGGAAGTATAGCAGTGTGCGGATTTGCTTTTCTGTTGAAGTGTTGATACCGTCATGGACGGCATTGTCATTGAGTTGCTTGTATGTGATATGCAGCGATTCATCCGGGATATGTTCCAGAATGTATCTTTCCAGTTTGGCAAAGTTTTCCAGCATCTGCTGAGGCTTGCGTTGCTTGTCGCTGATGTCTTGCAGATAGGCAGAGATGTCACGGGTATCGGCAAGGATGCCTTCCTGTCGCATTCGGTCAACGGAGGAGATGACGTCTCGCTTGCTGAGTCCTAGGATGTCGGCTAGGTAATCGATGCGAGATTCTGCCTCGCTATCCTGTGCTTTGGCTATATGCTTCTGGGTGATGAGCGACTTGATGATGCGGATGGCATTCTGCATCTCATCTTCCGAGAACAGGGGTGATTCGGTGAGGCGCAGTCTTGCCTCGTCCATGTTTTTGACGGTGATACCTGTGGCATAGACGTGCGGAATGTTGTTGCCACGCTCTATGTATCCGCTCTGTTCTAGAGCAGAAAGGGCGGTGCGGACACGGGTTTCTATGTCGGATACCGAGTCATCCCAACCGGCTTGGCGGGCTATCTCCAGTGCCGAACAGCTTACTTGTGGACGCTGCTTGGTAAAATCCTTAATGGCTTTCCATACCTGTTGTATCTCGCTGATGCTCAGTTTGGTTTGGTTGAGCAGGATGAAGTGCTTGTCCAAGTCCTCGTCGCTATAGAGTACATAGCATTTGGCATTGAGGTGTGGATCTCTTCCTGCACGTCCAGCCTCCTGTACATAGTTCTCCAGAGAGTCGGAGATGTCGTAGTGGATAACCAGCCCCACATCGCTTTTATCTACTCCCATGCCGAAGGCGGAGGTGGCAACGATGATTCTAACCTTATCGCTCATGAAGGCATCCTGATTGTGTATCTTCTCATCGGCATCCATCTTGCCATTATAGGGCAGGGCGGATATGCCGTCACGTGTCAGTTTTTGGGCGAGTTCCCGGGTTCGCTTGGTGCGGGATACGTAGATGATGGTAGGGCAATCTGCCTGCTCTACCAGCGAGCGCAGAAGATTGTATTTGTTGCCGTCACTATCTACGTGAATAACGGAATAGTGCAGGTTGGTACGTGAGGCTGATGAGGCGAAGAGCTGGAGGTCGGTGCCCAGCCAATGCTTGAAATAGTCGCAGATGTCCTGCACCACCTTCTGTTTTGCTGTGGCGGTGAAGCAAGATACGGGTATCAGGGTCTGACCATGATTGCGGACCATAGCGTCCTTGCCAAACTTACGTTCCTGGTATTCCTTGATAAACTTGCCGATGTATAGGTAATCCACCCGGAAGTCTTGTCCCCATGCAGAGAAGCAGTGAGCTTCGTCAATGACGAATCTCACCACATGCCGTGCCATCAGAATGCGCTCGATGGTTTTGGAGCGCAACATCTCTGGTGCTATATATAATAAGGTGGCATCTCCGCTCTGTACTCGTTCGATGGCTAGGGAGCGGGAGATAGGGTCGAGGAGACCGTTGATGGTTACGGCATCGGTGAAACCGCGGTCTGCGAGGTTATCTACCTGGTCTTTCATCAATGATTGCAGAGGCGAGATAACCACGGTGAGTCCATGAATGGTTCTGCCATCCATCAGGGCTGGCAACTGGAAGGTGAGCGACTTGCCGCCACCCGTAGGAAATATAGCCAATAATGACTTGCCATTTACTGCTGCCTGCGATGCCTGTTCCTGCAGCGGTTCGCCGTCATAGGTACGGAAGGCATCATAGCCAAAGAGCTGTTTCAGGTTGTAATGAATGTCGAGCATGCGGTTGCAATACTCGCAGCCATCGGGGCATTGAGTATGGCAGAGCATATAGATGATATGTTCTACTTCTGGATAATGGCAGAGTACCCAACCTGGGGTAACAGATTGGTAATCGTCTGTGCCTATGAGGGCCAAGGCGTATGCCAAGCCGCAAGGCGACTGGGCTGCAAGAGCCGGAATGTCGGCATGGGCGCAAATATGATTCTTGTATTCAGAAAGAATGAATTCTGAAACGCCTATCATTGCATCATCCTTTTCGATGGCTCCCACATACATCAGGAATCCTCTGAATTCCTCTTCATTCTGTAGCAGCAAGGTGAAGATTTTCCTCTTCCTTTGTGATAATTGATTCCATGCAGCGATTTCGTCCATCAAAAGCTCCTTGGCTTTCTCGCAGTCATTGACTGGATTATTCATCTGCTCGCTCATCAGTTTGTCGTCCTTTACCAGATGATGGTAAGGGCGCTTGGGGAAGAGGAGTGGGGAGAGATAGAGGGTATCTATCAGTATGCCGTTGAGTTGGAGATAGCGGGCATCGTGATGAATGAGGTTATGCCCGCAGATATAGTCAACCTTTCCTTCTTGCAGGAACTTGTTCAGTGCCGTCTGCGATGCTTGGTGAAAGGTGGCTCCGTCATAACGCAATGCTCCGATGTCGTGTATTTTATGGTCTTTCAGTCCCACTTCGGTATCCACGAAGGCAATGTTCCTGCTTCTGGCATCTTTCTTCTTGATGTCAGAGCTTATGGTGAGATTGTTTTTCCTTTCAAAGAGGCGACTGAATATTGACATAATCTTCGATGTTTATATTTCCACCGCAAATTTACAATTATTATTTGATATATGCAAATAATCAAGCGCTTTTATCTTCTTTGAAAGCTGTTTTTATACAATCCCAAGAAGCTCGTGAGGATATCTTCAAGGCAGATTAATATGCTCCTAAAACCCTCCAGTCGTCTATGAGTTTGAACAGTCGGGGCATGGCTGGCTTGTAACTGTCGGGATAGGTGAGGGAATAGACGAAGAGTATTCTGCCACTCTTGATGAATTTATCGTAATGACTGTAGCCATCTACTCTTACTCCGTTTTCATAGACAGGACCGGAGAGGATGAATGCCTTATTCGATGCCTGCATCGTCCTCTCCGAATGAAGCTTCTGGGCTAGAGAATCGGCACAAGCCTGAAGGGTGTTGCTATAGTTGGGGGTAACGTAACTCTCCAGGATGATGTTGGCATGATTGGTGAATGAGAAGCGGGCATAGCCCTGGTATCCCGATACCGAAGTATCCTCCTGCTGGAAGAAGCAAGGATACTTGACAACGTAGCCGAAGTCCGGATCATTGTATTCCTTCATGGGCGCCATCTCTACCTTGGTCTTGAAATCCGCCATCGGTGTATGCTGCTCTTTCGTAACCTCATGGTGATAGTTGATGATGAAGTTTATCATCATCAGCAAGACAACTGCTATCAAAAAAATCTTCTTCATATCTTTGCCACTTTTATATTTTAGCTGCAAAGGTATGAAGAAGATGAGAAACTGCCAAATAATAAGTATGACATTTGGCTGACATTTCTGAACTTATCTGATTATCAGTCGGTAAGACTTGCCTCTTTCCGACTCAATCATGAGGTTGCTATTCTGCTCAATCACCGGTTTGATACGGCGAATCAAGGTATAGAGCGTTTCGCTGGCATCCGGTTTCTTGGGCCAAAGAGCATCACAAATCTCCTGTTTGGAGAGTTGATGATGCGTATTGTTGAAGAAGAGTTGCATCAGCTGGTGCTGCATCGGAGTAAACTTGATGGCTTGTCCGTTTTCCTGATTGTAGAAGGAATCCTCGTTTTGAGAATAGCACATGGTGCCGAACATATCAGCCTCATGATTCCAGGGTTGTTTTCTGCGATGATAGTATAGCGATGCAATAGCCCAAATCATAGCCATGAGGGTAAGCGTCAAAGGTGTCCGCTGGTTGCTCATACTCAAAACATCTGCCATCGAACAGTTAGCATAACTTTGGATAGAATGCTCGTTGAGAAGCATCTCTTTGCTGCTGAGCAGGTTGGCGCTATTTACCAGCTGGGAATTGTTCTTGCCTCTTCTTCTGTCTTCCATCACATAGCAGAGATTACTGGTCGACTTCAGCAGGTCGATGCTGAGATGTGAGCGGTAGCTCTGGATGGTATCAGGCGTAATCCATTGATATTTATTTTCCTGAAGAGTCAGAGCCAAAGCTTTGTTCATATCTTGTACAATGGCATACTGTGCCTTGCGGTAGTTGCTTACGCTGGAGAATGCCGCAGACATCACAAGGATGGCGAAGATGAGGATGGAATGATATGCTTTCAGTTTCATATTATCTATTCTGTTTAAATGATATACTGTTTAAAAATTCAAATGCAAAAGTACAGAAATTCTATGAAAGATGGTATAAAACTAGATATAATATTCGTTAATTGATAAATGTCAGACTCATGTCAGTCATATTTTTCGCTTTTAGGAAAGTTGGCTTTGCTTTCTATATGGGTTGCATGGGCAATAGCCGGAATTTATTTCTTCCC
>ERZ1023886.393-NODE-393-length-17513-cov-41.467808_pt1 | contig 17513 bp, 17 predicted proteins | sample MGYA00380395_ERZ1023886 | MGnify/ENA primary metagenome ERZ1023886 (study PRJEB33179, sample SAMN07449002) | human gut metagenome | biome: Human-gut; feature: Human associated habitat; material: Faeces | host: Homo sapiens | place: India: Bhopal | collected... | reverse complement strand
ATGGAAGGATTGGGATGCCTCATTCGATTTCTTCGGAAATATCGCAAACGGATAAGATAAACATATAGATATAAAAAAAGCGCCTTGAATGATTTCAAGACGCTTTTTTTATATCTGTTTTTTATATCTGTTTTTAAAAGGCTTATTCCTTCAGCCATCCACCAATCAGGTCGATGATTTCCTGTCTGGTAGGCTCAGGGAACGACAGGATGCGGGTGAGATGCGAACCGCCATGACACATATAGACATGCAGGTTCTTCTTGTTCTTGGTGAAAGGCAGACCATAGATGCCCGATGCACCCCATGGGTCGATGTCACCATAAATATACACCATCTTCGGATCGTTCTTGGTCAGGAAATCCACGGTATAATTGTAGAGCTTTGGCGAGAACTCCACGTTCTCGGCACCCTTCGGCACCATCAGCTTCTTCAGATAACCCTTTGGCGACTTGATGCTCAGGTATCTCTTGAATGGCTTGGTGTAATAGCCGTAATAGCCCAACTCCCTGGCAGCCTGCACATCAAACGGAGAGGTGGCATTGTAGTTGGTGAAATACTCCGGTTCACACATGTTGATCCAGTATTTGAACACCTGGTCGTCGGTGGTATCATTCGTAGGAATCTTCTTGATATCCTCACCCCACTGCCAGAAGGCGAAGGCATACTCAAACACCGAGTAATCGAAAATCTCGGCGATAGGCGCATTGAAGCGATACTGCTTCTCGCTGCAGTACTTCTCGAACATCGGCAGCAGCGCAGCCTTGCGCTTGAAGAGCAGCAACTGGAAGTTGAGCACCTTCTGTCGGTTCTCCTTGGTAGAAACCTCATGCTGCAGGAACTTCTCGTGTCTGCCATCCTCCACGCCCTTGTTCAGCGGCGCCACGTATGGCACGGAGATGTCCACATCATTCGGGAAGTAGGCGCGGTAGAACATCGTGGTCTGTCCGCCCTTGCTGATGCCCGTGGCAATCCACTTGCCCTTGTACATCGCATGCAGAGTCTGGTTTACGTGGTGCAGATCGTAGAGCGAGTTCTCCACGGTGAGGTAATCCCAGTTGCAAGGACTAGGCATCGACTTGTCGAAATAGCGGTACTCCACGGTGATGATGTTGGTATCGAAGAGCTTGGAAAGTTCTTCGATGTATCCCTCGCGCAATGCATACTTGGCGTTGTAGCCTTCAGTTACGAGCACGGTAGGACGGTCGAATCCTCTGTGGCAGAGTATCACTCGCTGCTCAAAGCTGCCCTTGGAAGCATCCTTGGCATCCAGTTGCTGCTTGATGAAGAACACATACTTTTCTGGGAAATGCGTACTCTTCAGCGTTTCCACATCACTCACTCCAGGCAGCGTCGCCAACAGCTTGCCCGCCTCTCCCAGTTCTGCCGCCAGCATCTGCAGAGGCAGGATGAAGAGCAGCAGCAGCAATTTCAGGAATCTCAATCTCTTTTTCATTTTCTTCTCACTATTATATATTTATTTTTTTAACTTTCGTAAATGGTCCCTGTCGCCCAGAACCAACGTTCACCGCCCGAAGGGAAAGGTAAAGGCAAAGGGCAGAAGCATAAAATTACATACTGCAAAGATAAGGATTTATTCTTGCCTGGCAAAGAGAAGCGCCACCTTTTTATTATATTTGCAGTAATTTTCGACTTTTTTTTGAGAAAAACAAGGCTAATAGAAATTATTTTCGTATTTTTGCAGAGAAAATCAAATCATAGTAAATAAACAAGTAAATAACAGTAAAAATATGACTAACTTACAACAATCAGCAACTCATTTTGCAGATACCAAACCCCATTATGCCCTGCTCGACGGATTGCGAGGCGTGGCAGCATTGCTCGTGGTGTGGTATCATGTGTTCGAAGGCTACCAGTTTGCATCCGGCTCAGCCATCATCCAGGAAATCAACCACGGCTATCTGGCGGTTGACTTCTTCTTCATCCTTTCCGGTTTCGTCATCGGCTACGCATACGACGACCGTTGGGGAAAGACATTGACACTGGGAAAATTCTTCAAGCGCCGCCTCATCCGCCTGCATCCGATGGTAGTGATGGGTGCCTTGATAGGACTCGTGATGTTCATCCTTCAGAGAGCCGTGACCTGGGACGGCACACCGGCTTCGGTACCGGCGATGCTGATAGCCCTGCTCTGCGCCATGCTGATGATTCCCGCCCTGCCAGGTTGCGGATACGAAGTAAGAGGCAATGGCGAAATGTTTCCGCTCAACGGCCCCGCCTGGTCGCTCTTCTTCGAGTACATCGGCAACATCCTCTATGCCCTTTTCATCCGGAGATTATCTACCAAAGCTCTGGCTATTCTCGCCGGAATCCTATCCATCCTTCTGCTTTGGTTCACGGCTACGGATGTTTGCGGCTACGGCATGTTTGGTGTGGGCTGGACGCTGGATGGTCTCAACTTCTGGGGTGGACTTCTGCGCATGCTCTGTCCGTTTACGATAGGAATGCTGCTATCCCGTGTTTTCCATCGCATCCAGTTCAAGGTAAAGGGAGCGTTCTGGATCAGTTCCATCATTCTTCTCCTGCTCTTCCACGTACCTTATATAGAGAGTACGGTTGGCGGCACTGATACCATCATGCTGAATGGTGTTTTCGAAGCGGTATGCATCCTTCTGATATTCCCGGCGATAGTATGGCTGGGAGCGAGCGGAACAACAACCGACCGTTTCAGCACCCGCGTCTGCACATTCCTGGGCGACATCTCCTTCCCACTCTACATCGTGCACTATCCGTTTATGTATTACTTCTATTCGTGGCTCATCGAGAAGCAGCTCTTCACGCTTGGTGAAACCTGGCCCGAGGCGCTCATCACCTGTGCAGTTTCGATAGCAGCCGCCTGGTTATGCCTAAAGTTCTACGACCTGCCAGTGCGCAGATGGCTGGCGGCAAAGACACGAACAAAGAATGGTACTCGCAGGTAAAACTACGATAAAAAAGGAAAAACCCCCATTTTTTCTTGCGGAATCAAAATATTCATCGTATCTTTGCAGAAAAATATAGGAGATCAGATTATGACAGATACAGAAATGAACAATAGAAGATTGCCAGTAGGCATCCAGTCCTTTGAAAAAATCAGAAAGGGTGGATATCTTTATGTTGACAAGACAGATATTATCTGGCAACTTGCCAACAGAAATAAAACGTATAATTACCTGAGCCGCCCACGCCGCTTCGGTAAGTCGATTCTCGTGGATACACTCCAGGCTTACTTCGAGGGGAAAAAGGAACTCTTCGAAGGATTGAAAGTGATGGAGCTGGAGAAAGAATGGACCTGCTATCCCGTCATTCGACTCGACATGAGTTGCGGAGGAGCTACCCCCGAAGAGCTCAACTCCTATCTCGATGATGCCTTCTATAAACTTGAACAGAAGTATGAAGTGGCGGTGCGCCCGGAGGTTTCCCTTGCCGTCCGCTTCCAGAACATCATCGAAACGATGTTTCAGAAGACAGGAAAACAGGCGGTTATCCTCATCGATGAGTATGATTCTCCATTGCAGCATTCCTGGAAGACTCCTCAGCATGATGCCTGCACAGCCATCTATAAATCCGTGTTTGCCATCTTGAAAAAAGAGGACGAGCACGAGCGTTTCGTCTTCATCACGGGCATCACCAAGTTCACTCAGATTTCTCTCTTCTCTGTTCTCAACAACCTGAGCAACATCAGTTTTGATGCACCCTACGCCACCATCTGCGGTATTTCAAAGCAGGAAGTTGCCGACAACTTCATACCTGAGATTGAGGCGATGGGAGAAGAAAACGGATGGACTCCTGAGGAGACGCTGAAGCAGCTCACGGCCTATTACGACGGATATCATTTCTGCCGCAAAAATATGGTGGATATTTTCAATCCGTTCAGCCTCATCAATGCCCTGGATGATAGGGAATTGAGAAATTACTGGGCTTCATCAGGGGCCACTTCCCTATTGCCAAAGTTCGTGGATGACATGGAAATGAAGATGGAATATTTTGACCATTGCTTCATCGAGCGCGACACCCTGGAAACATCGGACGTGGTGAATGGCGGAGCCGAACTCTTCCTCTATCAGTCGGGGTATCTCACCATCAAGGGTTACGACGATGGCGTTTACATCCTGGGCTTCCCTAACTTTGAAGTTCGCAAGGCATTATACCGCGTAGTGGTTCCTGCCTTGACCATGAAGTCGAATTCGGAAGTGGTTTCTGCGCAGAGCTTCCTCAGAAAAATGATGCAGGACGGCAACACCGCTGAAGCCAAGAAGGCATTGAAGGCTCTAATCGCCGATGTTCCATACAGTAACAAGAAAATGGCGAGCATGGATATGGAGGAGCGTTACCGACTGATAATGAGCACAATATTCAGAGCCTTGGGCTTTAGGGTGGAAGTAGAAAGGATGCTAGCCACTGGCAGAATTGATATGATTGTGGAGGTTCCAACCATCATCTACGTCCTGGAGCTGAAGCTATCGAACAATGGCGGCATTTCTGCTGCCGAGAGCCAGATAAAGGAAAAGAGCTACATCGAGCCCTTCAAGGCCGACAAGCGCAAGGTTATCGCCCTGGCAGTGGAACTCGATGAAACAGGCAAGGGATTGATAGATTGGAAAGAAGTGGATGAGTCTTTGTAAAATACAACTCCAAACAAAAGAACCCGCCAGGTGTCCTACCGGATTCAAAATCCGTTGGGACACCTGGCGGGTTCTTTCTTTTTCTTTCGTTTTTATGCTACTTGTTAAAGTATTTCTTGCCACCCTGTTGGATAACCAAGCCCTTGGCATTCTTGCCTACCTGCATGCCAGCCATATTGAAGGTCTTGGCAGACTTCACCGCCTGGGTGCGGGCAAGCTCTGTGATGCCGGTATCAGTCTTGTCGAGCTGATAGATTACGTATTGTATATTTTTACTATTTCTAAGATATTCACTATTCTCGATATAAGTCTTACCGTTGGCACGATACACACAAAAAATATCGTTATAACTAGCGTTTGGAATGGTAATCAGTTCCTTTCCATCCTCATTCTTTACTACAAGATAAGACTCATAGTATTTATCCTGTGCATCCTTGCAAAGAATGAACTTTCCGTTTTTTATGCCTTCCGTTGATTCGTACAAGGATGAAGCTGGAGCTGGTACCTGTTTATAGGTTTTCACCAGGAACTCATACTTATCATCATTGTTAAACACATTTTGAGTAAGGTAGGGATTGGAACTCTCATTACAGTTGGTATCATAATCGTACATTTTTACATGACAGATTTTTTCCCCCGCTACGCTCTCCGAACTCTTATCGTTATCATTCTTCACCCAAGTCAAATTAGAAGTATCAATCTCTGCTGTCACCAACTGATTAGTTACCAAATGCAGTTTATTGTCAGCAGGATTATAATAAAAGTAACACTCTCTAACTTCGGGCACATCCTTATCAGCCCACCCATTAAACTCTTGCCAGTCATCATAATGGAAAGCGAATTTTCCACTGTAATCAGTAAAGAATTCTACCTTATCATTACCCATTATTTTAGCCACAGCAGCCTTGAATTCATCCATTGTCGTAATCGGAGTCTCAAAACCGTCTTCACCATATACACCATTAACCTGTCCCCAATAGTCCTCCTCACTACCTTTATTTATAACCTCCTTGGTAGTGAAGTCGGCCAAAGCTTTCATAGGCGTATAATTGATATAAAATACCTCAGGGCTGTAAGTGAAGCTTTTCTCCACATTAAAAGAGGAAGCATCATAAACCGTAAAACCTACCGTAGGTGGCAGGGCATCCCAATTATACTCTATACCGATGGTTGAGTAAGGAGTGATGACACCAGTGGTAGTCAAATTCTTTGGAATGAAACCAAATCCTTCGCCCTTCACCGTGGCCACTTCTGATACCTGTGCACTGGCAGCCAGCGCTACGACTGCGAAAGCTGAAGCGAGTAAATTTTTCTTCATAATTCTTAATAGCAGCAAGCTTGGATGTCCGGCAAACTTGAATTTAAATAAATTCACTAATTCTTTATTGCTGCAGAAGTAAAGTGTAGGCATCTTCGCCTCGACTACTTTTTATTATCCGATAATCACGGGCGACGCTTTTGCCGATGCAGCAGTCACATGGGGGCATTAAGTGCAATGAATTTCATTAAGTCATCATTAAGTCTTATGGACTCATTCTGCCCCTCTGAGTTCATTCATCCTCCAGCAGACTTCACTCCCCTCATAATGACGCTGCAAAAATACACTTTTTTTTGATAACTGCCAAATTATTCTTCTCAAAATCTTTGGAGTATCAATAATTATCTGTATCTTTGCACCGTTAGTTCCAGCAGAGCCTCTTAACAATGCTTAAATAGGCTGGGCTTTTTTCGTTTATAAACTATAGCAAAAACATAATTCTAAAAGTTACGATTATGGCAAAACAATTAGTAAAGTTCATGAATGAGCGCTTGCAACGAGAAATGGATAAGCTTTGGGAATCTGGCGAAATGAGCAATGAAAAGTTGCAGGAAATGCAGTCAGAACATTTGCGCACGGCTTATAAATAAACTGACAAATAATCAATCTCCATTACCATTAAAAAGCGATTTTTTCAAGCATAAATCAACCTTATCCTCGAAAAAGTGTATGATTTAACATTTGTTATCATCGAAAAAGTGTATTTTTCGGGATATTCGGTGGTTCTAACAATAGAAAAGCAGTTGTTGCCTCTTACCGCAACAACTGCTTTTTCTTTTACAATATCATCAGCTATTCTACTACAATACTTACTGTATCATAACAAAAGCATCCTTCTCCTTTCTACATCTCCTTAATCTCCAGCGTCACTTCGTTGCCTCGCCACACCGCCTTCTTGATGCGCTCGTAGAGGGTGGTGAAAAGCGGGTGGCTCTTCAATACATAGCCGGGGGCATGAACCTCGCCCACCAGGATGCTGCCCCTGCCCATCGTAAACGGACCGTTGCCCGGCTGAATCATCGCACATGGCAGGGAGGCGAAGGCTGAAATATCGCCAAACTCATGAGAATGACGAGCCTTGCAGCAAAGCTCACACTGGGAGGAATCCATCGGAACCAGGAACGGCATCTTGCGACGGTGATAGATGCACTTGCCTATGCACACACGATACTTTCCTGCCGGAAGACAATCAGCCTCACGCTCCACGGTGCCGCATACCTTCACAAGTTCAATCTCTTCGCCAGCAACCTCTTTCACAACTTTGAGTGTGCCCATGATGGTGCCACGCTCACGCAATACACGATTCACATAAATTTCCATATCTACCTAAATTAAATTAAAAAGCAAATTAATAAACATAACAAATATAATAAACATAATAACAAAAAGCATAATTATCAAACACTTACGCAGCCCTGCACCTTGGCTTTCGCCTCCTCCAGCGTCATCCCTTCACTACGACGGAGCTTGAGATAATACTCACTCAAATCCTTGCAACCTTCGGGCAGCTGGTGGTAAACCAAACTGGGCAATGCTTTCTTCAGCTCAAAGTAAAGACTCAACCCAGCTTCGTCCTGATCTGGAAAGATGTGAAGATTTCTTCCGGCAAGAAGCCCTTGAAAGCGGCGGTCGAAAAGCGTGGCACTGGGGATGGCTATGGCATGAAAGCCCAGGGTCAATGCTGTCCAGCAATCAGAGGGACCCTCGGTGATGAGCAGCGGTTCACCAGGAGGATAATCCTTCAACCGGTCGAGCCCATATATCATGCGATGACTGCCTGGTGCAAACTTGAATCGGGGAATCTCCTTCGGCTTTGCTTCATCAACAGATACCTTATTCATATCGAATGATGATTCTGGCCTCTTCTTTCCCAGATAGCGGCTCTGCACGGAAACCAGTCTTCCTTCCTGGTCGAAATAGGGAAAGATGAGCGATGGTCCGTCAAACACTCCACGCCCCACTCTCGCCATGCATACGCTTTGCTCTGTGCTTACTATCTGGCAGACCTTCAATGCCTCAGGGCTGAGCAACCGCTCCTCGAAGAGGAATCTCTGCCCCGATTCCGAAAGATGCATCTGCCGGAACATCTGCTGGTAAAACTCCACATCTACGGATGATGGGGCAACATAAGCCGAAGATTGGCATCTGCCATTCTTTTCTCCACTACTGAAAGATTCTGCCAGATGTCCATGCGAGACATGGGTTTCTGCAAAATGCGCTCTCAGGGAAGCCATTCTTCTGTCTGATGCCGTAACCGCCTTTTTCACATCTTTGCGATGAATATCTCTGTGCTCATCGGCGATATACACATCAAAATGGTCTGCCAGCCAGCGGCATGCCTCGCTGAATCCCAGGTTCAGTCGCTCTCTCACCAGTGCGATGGTATCGGCAGAGAATCCGCAGCTATAGCAGTGGCAGGTGTTCTTCCTTACATTGAAGGCGAGGCTCGGATGATGATCATCGTGGTGGATGCAGAGGGCTCGCTTGTTGCGGAGCCCCATGCCCAGAAGATCAGCCACCTGCAAGATGTCGAGCTCGCGAAGTTTCTGAATGTCAAACTTATTAATCATATCTTAAACTAACTGATATTACTTTTTTTTCTTTGAACTACCGATGGCGCGTGAAGCTTTCTTGCGCAAGTTACCGGTAGCAAGTTTCTCAATCCATCCTTTACGCTTCCAATTGCAAATTACATTCTTCAATGGTGTGCGCACTCCTTTACGAGTTAAAAATTCTTCCAGGAATTTACGGGAAAACTCTTGCGGCAACTCGTCAAAGTAATTACAGGTCTTATAGGGGTGAGATTCAAAATCTGCATTAATCTCATCATAGATGGCTCCCCATTTACCTAACATATTGTGCAAGATACGATCGGCACAAGCCAAATATATCTGCTTCACCAGGCGGCGGATTTCCTTCTGTGTCTTTACACCCTCTACCTGATAAAGGTATTGCATAAGCGAAGCTATGCGAAAGGCACTTACACTGCTGCGTTTATAAAAGACATCAAGAGCTTTTGACATCGACTTCATTACGTCACTTCTGCGAGCTTCACACCATTTCTTCACCGTAGGATCCAACCAGCTGGTATCAAGCAAGCTTTCCTTACGCAAAGATTTTCCGTCTTCGCTATAACAGAGCGACATGAGTTTTTGCAAAGTAGTATCTATACTTTGCTTCTGTTCCTCTGTCAAAGGCTTGAATATCAATGGATTTTCTCCCAGCTGAGAATTCACGTTGCAAAGGATAGTACGGGTAACGCTGCCACCTTCTATGGCTGCTTTATCCATATATCGGTTTACGGCTGCAGGTGTGCCTGTATAGACATAACACAACATCAAATCTACCACAGCCGAATAGCTGGCTTCACTCAAATAATCCTGACCGAATTCTGATCCCAGGTCATATCCAGTCTTGTTGATTTGCTTGATATCAGAAAACTGTCGCTTGCTGGCCTGCACGATAGCACCGATCTCATCGGCAAACTGGAAAAGCGTTTTCGGCGTACCAAACAGCTTCATTGGAGCATCGGCTCTCTTGATGAGCATAGAGAGCGAAAGATTCTCGTGGAGCAAGGTGATGTCTGTCTTAGGCTCCGGAGGCAATTTGCCATCTTTTTTACCTTGGCGCCGCTTCAATTCGGCATACTTCTGTTCCTCTGCCCTTTGCTCGGCATCACGCTTGATGAATGGATCCATCAGATAACGCATCAGATAACGGGCAAACGATTTTCCTGAGCTCTGATCACCACATACCAGCACATGAAGAAGAATGGCAGAAAGCGAATTATCGTAAACATAATTGAGGCGGATACGAGTGGCATATACGGCAAGCATAGAACTCGCCACCGCCAAGGTGGAAAACTTGAGCTCACTGGGTGCCGTCATCATCCACTCTTTTACTCCAGCAGGATAATCCTTGTCAGGAATGAGAGGTTGAAGTTCTATGGAGTCAGAATGAGACTTAGCAGTATCCTCTTTATTACACTCGACCACTGATTGGTTTCCAGCCTGGGTCGAATCGTTTGGCTGGTGAGCAGGGCAAGTCCCCGACTTGTTCTGCTGCAAGGTGTTATTTAAATCTTGCATCATCATCAACAATTTGATTTTGATGCTGCAAAATTAGTAAAAAAGGGCATAAGCGAGGTGTTACGCAACACGACGCAACACCTCATATTTCACAAGTAACTAACTGCCATGCAACCTTTTACATGGCTTAAAAAGAAAAGAAACAAAACTATTGGCACAACAACAACACAACACACCAATAGAGGTTCCGTTATAGAGATCTTAGCAAAATGCGCAGTTCATCAGCTTCACCAGGCCACGAAGTAGGACGGCTTTCTAACTTAAATTTTCCAGCCCCACTCTTAGCCTGACTAAGAACAGAGGAATTATTTAAATCCTTAAATAAATGCTTAAACGAATCCCATACAATATTTTTGGTAGAAGGATCTAAAACCTTCAACTCATGTGCCACCAGTTTTACCATATAGCCTAGTGACCGTTTAGATTTTTTCCAAACGAGCATCGAACCATCCTTCTCACACCATCCTTTTTCAATGAGTTTTCTCCAAATGACTTGAGCTTGTTCTGTATATAATTTATCATCATGCTCCGTAAGAGGAGGCGCAATTACGATTTCATCATCTTGCAAGACAAGGCATCCTTCAGAATCAGTAAGCAAGGAGTCATCATTATTCATATAATCAAGAAGCCATTCTTTCACTTTCAGACTATACTGCCTATAAGATTCATTTTGATAGAATTCCTTCACAAACAACATCATCATCTTGGACTGCTCACAGGCAGAAGCAAACAGATGATTTCCAAAACGCAGATAGTGGAGATTCCCTGGACAAGCTTCATCACTCAGCTTGCCCAGACAATTATGCAACAATCCCAGAATAAGACATACATACTCTTCCACTTCACTATCAGGACACTCGCAGTTAGCCAATTCAGCCATATCGCAAAAGGCTTCCCACTGCTTATCCCATGCTTCTTTCATCTTTCTGCATACCGCCTCATTATCAGATTCGCACTTGATGCCGTCTATCCAACCCATCAGAATTTGAAAAATTTCCTCTGGGCGCAACTTCAATCTATAATCAGACCGAATATACTTTCCGCCAATGCTTTGTATCATCAGATACAAGGGATTGGCGGCAAAGCGCTTTCTGACTTTATCTCTTGACTGTATGTCTAGTCTGTTCATTCTGCTTATCTTTCTTTATCCTCTCTAATTCAACAACAATCTCATCAAACCAACGGGTCAATTCAGCCATCTGCTTAAGTTTAGCGGCTTTCACTGCTGCTTTTGTTCCTTCTGGTTTTACAAAAGCCGAACTGTCAAGACGCTTTACGAAAGGAGCGGCAGCCTCTGTGGTAATCCAATCCTTTTCATGGTCAAACTGTGCTTTGACCACGAATCCGTATTTACATGATAAAGTTATCACCATACCAAGATTATGTTTAACTTCCGTCACATCAAGTTCTTTCCCTGGTTTCGCATTAAAGAAGAAGCCACCATCCCCTGCATCAATGGCCTCTAAAAACGAGAAAAACGAGGTGACCATGCTTGCTTTTTCTTTGACTTGCTCATTAATAAAATCATTCTTCAAAACAATTGAATTCATCCCAAATGGTCTGACTCCAGTACTTCTCAAGTCTTTTTCTAACGGTATCAAGATTAGCAAAACACTTTGACTGATTTTGAATACCAATGAGAATACCTTCTTTCTGAGGTTTTCTGGCATCCAACACAAGCGCAAAATCGGGATAGGATGGCAGCTCTTCCTGCTTTCGACATTCCTTCATATCTATGGTCATTTTTTTCTTCTTTTCGATGGTAACATAACCCAGAGTATCAAAAACTTCAGATCCATAGGTGATTATGGGTTCTCCATTACCATCAACAAACTTAATATCCATAAGATGAGCTAGGATATATTCAGCCACCTTTTCTGCGACGTCTTCAGAAATAGGGGCTCCAGACATAAAGGGTTCAATCTTCAACCTATATATCGTAAATCTAGGATTATTCATGTTGGTTTTTATGTTTAAAATTGTTATAAAAGAGTAATATGCTCTTTCACCCTACAAAGGTACACAAAAAATCACAAACAACAAAATATATTTGAAAAAAAATGAAAAAGTGAAAGTGAAAAAGTGAATTTTCAATGAGAACAAAAAACACACCTTTAAAGGGTTATGTATTATTAAGGGATAAAAGAAGAAATATAGTGAAGAAAAAAGGAGTAGTACTTACGCGCGTACATTATTATATATGTGTACATTAATATATCGTATTTCTTTTCTCTTTTACATCGTACACGGAATCTCAGAAACTGGCATTTTTCTCATCTGTTCCTTGATACCTCTGTGAATTTCACCTTTTCACTTTCACTTTTTCACCTTTTCCTTTGATCCCTCTCCCCTCCTCGCCCCTTTTCCTGCGTCGCCACGTAGCAATTACTACGTCGCCACGTAATATTTCCTGCGTCGCCACGCAGGAAACGGCAGCTCTATCGAAGGGGATTTCATGCCTCACATCACAACTGCCGGGACAAGCCGATTCAAATGCCGGGACAACTATTGCATTTCGGCGAAAAATGTTGTATCTTTGCATCGTCAATGAAAATCATTGATGGGGCTCGCTGACGAATAGGAGTATCATACCCCTGCCCAAGGAAGGATGCCCCGATACAGAAACTAAATTATTCACTAAAAAAGAAAGGAAAAAAGAAATGAAAAAGGAAACTTGGAAGACGATTCTGCAAGTCATCGTCACGGTGCTCACTGCACTCTGTACTTCACTCGGAGTTACGAGTTGCATGCAGTACATGTAGAAACAGGGTAAGCCATTAAGGCTCATCAAGTTAGAAAACTAAATTATTCACTAAAGTACAACGAGTTAGGAAACTAAATTATTCACTAAAAAAACTATTTGAATTATGGGTATCAAAGTAAAAGCTATCGAGCGCAACGTCGCTTTTGAGAAGGGTAAGCAGAAGTGGGCATACGTTATGCAGGCAGACCTCTACGGTCAGCTTACCCAGAGTAAGGTTATCGAGGAGGCTGCCGTGCGCAGCGGACTCGCCAAGCAGGTGATCAACGCTGCCTGGGGCGCCATCGGTGCGGTAATCACCGCATGGGCCACCGAGGGTCACTCTGTGGCAGTGCCGGGTCTCGGTTCACTCCGATTCGGTCTGAACTCTACCGCCGTGGAGGATGTGAACAAGGTGAGCTCTTCGCTCATCAACCGCCGCTACATCATCTTCGTGCCAAACTCCGAAATCAAGGAGGAGCTCGCCAAGACTAGCGTCAACATCACTTGCTACGACCGAAACGGTAAGGTGGTGAAGCAGGTGACTTCTTCTGACAAGAACGACACCGATGACGGCAATGGTGGTAACAATGGTGGCGGTGGAAACGCTGGTGGCGGTGGTAACGCTGGCGGCAGCGGCAATACCAGCCAGGGCGGTGAAAACGCTGGCGGCAGCGGTTCGCAGGGTACGGGTTCTGAGGGAAGCGACTCTACAGACGTTACCATTTAAACTGTGAAAACTCAGATCGGGCATCAAGCCCGACCTGAGTTTACCATGAAAGATGAGGGTGTGTCAAAAGTCCAAGAGCTACTTATTAAAGTATTTCTTGCCACCCTGCTGGATAACCAAGCCCTTGGCATTCTTACCTACCAGCATGCCAGCCATATTGAAGGTCTTGGCAGACTTCACCGCCTGGGTGCGGGCAAGCTCTGTGATGCCGGTATCAGTCTTGTCGAGCAGATAGATAACATACTGTCCTAAACCATTGCCCTGGCTTTCATAATTACTGATAAAAGTCTTGCCGTTGGCACGATAGATGGTAAAATCATCCTTATAATATCTACTATTTGGCACTGTGAACAGTTCCTTTCCATCCTCATTCTTTACAGCAAGATAAGACTCATAGTACTTGTCCTGTACTTCAGTGGTAAGAACGGCCTTTCCATTCTCAATACCACTTATACCTATTAAGCCTGGCTGGTATGAACCTGTAGGGTCTGTTGGTGTAGATACCTCTCTATAGCTTTGCACCAGATACTCATACTTATCATCATTGTTAAACACATTCTGAGAAAGATATACATCTGAACTCTCATTGCAGTTTACGTCATAATCATACACCTCTGTCTGAAAGATTCTCTCTCCCACAGTAATCTCATAGCTAGCACTGCTATCCCCATCCTTCCAATCCAAATTAGAAGTATCAAATTCTATAGACTTCAGGAGAGCCTTTACCTTATGAAGTTTATTGTCAGAAGAATTATAATAACTGAAGTCCTCTTCAACTCTGAAATCATCTTTTCCCGATTTACCAACATTCAGCCTGTCACTAGCTAAACGGAAGGCGAAATTGCCATTGTCATCAGTAAAGAAATCTACCTTTTCTTCACCAATCATCTTGGCAACAGCAGCCTTGAATTCATCCATCGTCGTAATCGGAATCAGAAAACCTTTTTCATAATCATAGACTCCATCAACAGATCTATAATATTCATTTTCATAACCTGTATTTATAATCTTCTTAGTCTTATAGTCTGCCCAAGCCTTTTTTAACATACGTTTAGCCGTGAACACCTTAGGCTCGTAGCTGAAGGTTTTCGCTACATTAAAGGAAGCATCATAAACCGTGAACTCTGCAGTCTGGTTATCATTGCCATGATATTCAACTCCGATGGTTGAATAAGGGGTGATGACGCCAGTGGTAGTGAGGCTCTTTGGGATAAAACCAAAACCATCGCCCTTCATCTTGGTTACTTCTGAAACCTGTGCACTGGCAGCCAAAGCCATGACTGCGAAAGCTGAAGCAAGTAATGTTCTCTTCATAATTCTTAAATAGTTACAAGTCTGGATGTCCGGCAAACTTAGATTAAAATTGATTGTTCATTGTTTCCAGTTTGCTGCAGAAGCCAAGCGCAGGCATCTTTCGCCCTGCTGCTTTTCATCAGATGATTATCAGATAATTATCAGATAATCTATCCGATTTATTATCCGATCATGCCGGGCGGCGCTTTTGCCGATGCAGCAGTCACATGAGGTCATTAAGTCCTATGGGGCATTCTGCCCTCTGAGTTCATTCATCCTCCAGCGGACTTCACTCCCCTCATAATGACGCTGCAAAAATAATCTTTTTTTTGATAACTGCCAAATTATTCTTCAGGAAATTGATGGCATCCTTCAAAAAATACGTAGAAGATTTGAAAAAACGTAGAAGAAGACTTTCGTGTCCCCCATCCCCTTTTATAGGTATATTCTTGTCAATTTCTCCTTAAAAGTAGTCATTATCAGAAAAACCTTTGGCTTAATTCAGTTTTTTTCTTACCTTTGCACCTGAATTAATTAACTTGAATTATAAAAGAGGGATAAGTCCTGCAGAGGCTCCCTGCATGAATAAAAGAAATACAATATGAGGAATTTTATACACAAGAAGAAAATCGCCCTGGGCACAGGCTTCTGCAGCATCGCATGCATGATGATGCTGGGAGCTTGCGACACCGTGTTCGACGTGCACCCCTACGACGTGAGGGTGAAGGGAGATACGGACTTGAATGCCAAGAATATAAGGAAGATTGAAGAATCTGTGAAGAGCAAGGATACCATCCGGTTTGCCGTAATCAGCGACAGCCATCAATGGCTCGACGACCTGCAACTGGCGGTGAACGACATCAACCGGAGAAAAGACAGCATAGACTTCGTGATTCATTGCGGCGACATTTCAGACTTCGGTGCTACCAAGGAGATGATCTGGACTCGTGACAAGATGAAGAAACTCAAGATGCCATCGGTGGTGCTGCTGGGCAATCACGACTGTCTGGGAACCGGCAACCAGTCGTATGCAACTATCTTCGGTGACCCCGACTTCAGTTTCATCGCCGGAGGAGTGAAGTTCGTGTGCCTCAACACCAATGCCATCGAATACGACTACTCCCGTCCGGTGCCTAACTTCGACTTTATGGAGGCAGAGCGTTCTCGCGATTCGCTGAGTTTCAACCGCACCGTGGTGTGCATGCATGCGGCTCCCTATTCAGAGCAGTTTAACAACAACGTGGCTAAGGTGTTCAACTATTACATCCACCAGTTCCCTCAGCTGCAGTTCTGCCTGGATGGTCATGGTCATCACACGCAGACGGAGGATTTGTATGGCGACGGCACCCTGTTCTACATGGCTAGCAGCTGCCATTTCCATGAGTATTATCTGTTTACCATCACTCCAAAAGAATACAAGTATGAGGTTATTGAGTTTTAAGAATATGAGAGATAAATTACTGAAAATAGGATTGTTATCCTGCCTGCTGACGGCAATCGGGATGATGGAGGCGAAGGCCGAAGACAGAATATCGGAGGAGATGTTGGCTGATTCGGAAGATACGGATTCCCTGACTCGCTACGACAGGCGAATCCTCCGCTATCGCAGGCACTGGGATGTGCTGATGCCTACGCAGTCGGTGATTCAAACCTGCGGTAACATGGGTATCATCTCGGTGGGTATCGGCTGGGATTACGGCAAGAGGCGTCAGTGGGAAACGCATCTGCTCTTCGGCATCATCCCGAAATACGACTCGGATGCCGTGAAGTGTACGATTACGCTGAAGGAGAACTTCATTCCCTGGCGCAAGGATTGGGGCAAGGGATGGGAGTTTGAGCCACTGGAGTGCACGCTGTATCTGAACACGGTGCTGGGGCATGATTTCTGGACGAAGCAGCCTACGAAATACGAGAGCGGCTACTATCCGTTTTCAACGAGAGTTCGCCCGAACGTTGGATTTGGCGAACGCTTCACCTATCATATCCCCAACAGCAGGCGCAAGCGTGTGAAGAGCATCACGATGTTCTATGAGTTGAGCACGAATGATATCTATTTCATGAGATTCTATCGTAACGGCAATGCCAACTTCTGGGATGTGTTCGGGCTGTCGCTTGGAGCAAAGCTTCAGATTCTCTAGAGAGGGGGATGTTCTATTCCCGCCACATAAGAAAAGGTAATAACATCTTATTAATGAAGAAAAAAGAGAAGGAAAAAGATATGGAAACAGAGGAGATTATCAGCAAGTTGGAGGCGAAGGGCATCAAGCCCACCTCCAACCGGATTTTGGTGATGAAGGCCTTGGCGAGCGGAGAGAATCCGCAGAGTCTGAAGGACCTGGAGCAGACGATGGTATCGATGGATAAGTCGAGCATCTTCCGAACCCTCACGTTATTTCTGGAGCATGATGCGGTTCATGCGTTCGAGGATGGCAGAGGGGTTTTGAACTATGAGTTGTGCGAGAAGGATGGTGCGTGTGATCATCATGATGGTCATATTCATTTTTATTGCGAATCGTGCCAACGTTCGTTTTGCATGGAGGATATTCATATCCCGAGTTTCGAGCTGCCTGAGGGTTTCTATCCCCACTCCATCTCGTTCGTCATCAAGGGGGAATGTCCTGAGTGTAGGAAGAAGCATCGCTGAAAGCAATGCTTATTCAAAAGAGAAAGCATCGCTGAAAGCAATGCTTATTCAAAAGAGAAAGCATCGCTGAAAGCAATG
>ERZ1023886.390-NODE-390-length-17624-cov-28.848255_pt1 | contig 17624 bp, 23 predicted proteins | sample MGYA00380395_ERZ1023886 | MGnify/ENA primary metagenome ERZ1023886 (study PRJEB33179, sample SAMN07449002) | human gut metagenome | biome: Human-gut; feature: Human associated habitat; material: Faeces | host: Homo sapiens | place: India: Bhopal | collected... | reverse complement strand
TAGAGCGTAGCGGTTCCGAGCACCGGAGGGCGGTTACATCCTCTCGTTCCTGAGGAAAGAGAGGCTTGGTGAGAAAAGTGGAGCTCTCCTTGCAGGAGAGACGGAGAGGTAGAAAAAATCCTTCCTTAACGGTAAGGAAGGACGGGTAGGTTTTCGAAAAAAGCCTTTTTAAATGGTAAGGAAGGACGGGATGATTTTAGAAAAAATACTATTATGGCAGATAAACAAGTTTTAGAGCGAATGCTCTCAATGCTCCCTGAAGAGTTTCAAGACATTTACTATGATACGATACCAGAGGAAAAGGAGATACGCTCGAAGATGGTAGTACTTTCTTCGGAAGTAAGGTTGTGAATGATATGAACATATTCAAGGCACAGAGCCATGCGATTATAGCCAACCGCTATGACCCGTGCCTTGACGATGTAGAGGATAAGGTATATACACGAGATATATTTAGGAGAGACTAAATATCCTCAATGTAACCGAAGATATGATTAGCATCCAGACAAGGACACACCTTCGGTGTAGTGCCAGGCAAGTCACGATGCCCCACAATCTTCGCTTTCGGGAACAGTTTATGAAGCCTCGTCAAGACATCAACGATTCTTTCCGTCTGCTCAGGCGTACGAGTATCGCATGGTTTACCATGTTCATCCAAACCACCCTCATAGCAGATGCCGATAGAACAACGGTTATACGGTCTCGCATGTGCCCCCACTTCGAGCAAGAAGCGATGCTGCGTCATGGTCCCATCCTTTCGGATATAAAAGTGGTAGCCGATGTCATAGAAACCACGGCTCTTATGGTCCCGTCGAAGCTGTTCCACACTATAGTCTTGATTGCGTCGTGTAGCCGAGCAATGCAACACCAAGAATCTCACGGAGTCGGCAGACATCATCATCTTGCCGTCCTCCACTTTAGAGAGGAGTGCCCGTTCATTCCGCACCATCTCCTCCCCAATACTCAAAGGAAATTTATCATTAATCATCCTCATTTCTAATTTGTAATTTCTCATTAAGGTAGTCCATTTCTAATTTCTCATTTCTAACTTCTCATTAAACGAAGTTTGCACAAGAACTTACTCCTAATGCTGTCAGCGCAGCAATAAGCGCTTGAACAACAGCATTCACGATCGAAACCCAAGAAATCTTCTTGGAACCATTGTTAGGATTTTCATTTTGATTACTCATATACATATAGAATTAAAAGTGAAACATCATTTTGAAAATAAGAATTTGTTAGCGGTAGCCGCACCCGACACGAAGTCGGGCACGGCAGAGCATTTACTAAAGCTCGTTGTCTTCACCTGCTCCGTTATCGGTATTGCCAGAGTTTTCTCCGCCAGATGGAGTGTTTCCTCCGTCACCATCATCCTTACCAGATGTAGGCTTCTTCTTAGCAGCCTCCAAATCCACGGTACCCTCGCCAGCCTTCTCGGCTTTGAGTACAGCAGCCTGAGCACTGCGGCTAGCTACGAACTCAACCTCAGCCTTGCCCAGCAAGTTCTCGAAGTCAACACCCGGAGTGAAAACGATATTCACAGCCTTGATGTTGTCGGCAGTAAATTTCTCGCAACTCTCAGCACCCTCGCTGGAGAGGGAAATCCAAAAATCGCCAAGCTCATCGAGCTGCACCTTCTTACCCTCCAAAAGCATCTCCACCAAGCAGGTGCACATGTCAGAGAGCACGCCTCTCACCTTACCTCGTGTGTAACCACCATGGTCGGCAATGTGTTGTACAAACTTTCTGAACTACATCACCTCGTTCACCTGAGCCTTTGCGTAAGCCAGAGATCCTTTCTCAGGATGGATAGGGTTAGCCAACATGTAAGTACTATACTTAATCATTCGTTTGCCCATCGTCGGTATGGGGATTGGTATTTCCACATGCAGTTAATGTGTCCGACAAGATTCGTTGTTACTTCCGAACTGCGATGCAAAGGTACAACATAAAAATACCGAAAACAAGAAAGAAAAAACGCTCAAACTTTCTTCTTTCTTTCAGTCTGATAATCAACATAATATAAACAGAAAAAGAAACCATTATGGACATCAATATAACAGGTAATCCTGGCACAGGCAACACCTTTCAAGAGATACATATAGATACGGTACAGAACTATAATCCCAATGCCACCACCGTTATCAACAATAACTATGGTGACAAGCAGAAGCCAGCTCCTGCTACCGAAAAAGTGCTGCAAGATGCAGAGAGAGAGCAGCGTAAGGCTGAAATCATGGATTATGTAGCTAAACTTAAGAACTATGTGGCAAAGGATTGGAAAAATCGCTATGAATCTTTATGGAAAGAGATTCTTGCTCTCCCTGAGGTCAATGCAGAGGTCTATGAGCCTGGCAGACAGCAAGGCACCACCTTTAATCGCAACCTCATTGCCAATATATTATATATAATGTGTAATGATGGGGTGATTGTAGAGACAAATGCCACCAAACTCACGGAGGAGCTCGAAGGAGACAAAGACCACCCTGTTAGGGCAAAGTTAAAAGAGAATCCGGTTAATCGAGACATCACAGATAAGATTCTCTCTCTCTTGTCTCGCCACTAATCATATATTTTAACCTAAAATAATGAGATACTATGGAAATCAATATCAATGGTAATCCTGGCTCAGGCAATCGCTATGATGATGTCAAAATTCATCAAGTAGGCAGCTATAATCCCAACGCCACGGAAGTTCATATCCACCAACAGGTAGGTGGTCAGAATAGCAGAATGGCAAGCTGGTTTCGAAAATTGAAGGAAGAGATAGACCACGATGACAAACTTCAGAAGAAGATGGCTGACATCAAGCAAGCGGTTTCCGAGCAGGTCATCATTCCAGTCATGAAAGAACTGAATGAGAATGGGGAAGACGATATTTATCTCTGCTATACCACAGACGACATCTTAGGTATGCTCTATTATCTCACAGGCAATTGTCACATTAATTGGGCTAATTACGATGTATAATCCTGCTTTCGATCCATTCAATGGCATCTACCGAATGCTCAATATCTTGAAGCATTTTGATACCCACGAAATCGTGGAGGTGGATCGCCTGCGCATCTATGATTTCTATCTGCTTTTTCCCTATAAGGCATACATGATTCGCTTTAAAAAGACGGAGGCAGACTGGAAAAAACAACTGTCGAAGTTTGTGAAAGAGAAAAAGGCTAATCCTTATAATAAGACCATCAATGACCGCCGTCTATTCTCGCAGCTCCTGCGCTATCAGATGATAGCCCTGAGCCATATCGCAAGTTATGGACTCATCGATCCGCAACTATTGTTGCAACAGAAAGTCAAGGTCTCCGATGTAGCCAAGATGCAGCAAGTGATGTCTCAATTGGAAGAGATGTCAGATGAGGAGAATAATGTCATTTCCTGGCTCAATTCTTGTTTCCGTACCATACCGCTTACAGGAACGTACGGATTGAAATATCGAACTCAATTATTAGAATTTAAATACGATGGCTGTTAGTTTCTTTGTCAACCGCCTCTATGTGCTCACCACCGATGGCAAGGTGGCTTATGATGAGCCTTTCCATCACGGAGTCAATATCATTCGTGGTGCCAACAGCAGTGGAAAATCCACCATTACCCACCTCCTATTCTATGGTTTGGGTGGAGAATATACCCAGTTTGTCACCCAGGCGCGCCATTGCTCCCGAGTGATGGTAGAGGTATGTTTGGATGGTGCAGTTCTTACGCTTTCTCGTCCCATCGAAATGGATACAGATGGCAGGGTTCTCACTCAGCGCGGTATGACCATCTATTGGGGCACACTTGATGAGGCTCTTCAGGGTAACTGCGAATCAGGCACATTCGGCTTTAAGATCTCTGCCAAGACAAAGAGTTACTCCAATGTGCTCTTTGAGGTGATGGGTATGCCCATCGTGCAGGGAGACAACAACATCACCATGCACCAGTTGCTCCGTCTGCTCTATATCGATCAGGAATCACCAACCGCATCCCTGTTTTATTATGAGCAATTCGACAAGCAGACCACTCGTGAAACCGTAGCAGACCTCCTGTTGGGCATCTTCGATGAGGAACTTTATGCTGCCAAGTTGAGACAGAAAGAACTGGAAGCAGAACTCTCTGATGTCAAGATAGAACTGCGAGCCTTAGGCAACTCCTTGGATACCAGACAACGCTCCACGGAGTTTATACAAGGCGAGATTGACCATCGAAATAAGGAGATGGAGCAGATGGCGGAGAAAATCCAGCAACTTCGTCGAGGGGAAGATGTAGAAAAGCAGTATAAGCCTCAGACAGAAAAATGGAAGGAAGAAGTAAGAAAGTTAGAGAAAATGTGTGAGAAAGAAGAGGAAAACATCGCCCTCTTGCAATATGATATAGAAGATACAGATATGTTTGTTGCCGAGCTGACTCGTAAACAGGAGGCTTTGAGACATTCAGTTAGCACGAGGGAAATCTTGGGAAATCTCCGCTTGGAATATTGTCCAGAGTGTCTTTCTCCACTTCCGCAAGATACACCAGAGGGAACCTGTCATCTGTGCCGACAGAAGACAGATAATCACATGGGCATCACCCAGGCAAAACGCCTTATCGCTGAGATTAGCTTCCAGAAACAAGAGTCGGAGACTATCCTTCGCAAGGATAAGGAAGAGCTGACGACAGCCAAGGCTAAGCTCAGGAGCCTGAAGGTGAAGCGAAAAACAGCTCGCCACAATCTCGACGAGTTGTTGGGTAATGCACGCAGCAGCGTAGCAGGTGCCATAGAAGACTTGAACTATCAGAAAGGACAGTTGAATGGCGAGCTGCAACAATTTTATACGATGCTGGAACTGGCAGAGAAATACGAGCAGTTGACAGCCCAGAAGACACAGCTTGAAGCAGAGATGGAGAAGAACAAAAGCTATATCCATGCAAAGCATTCGAAGCAAGAAAATCGCCGCTCTGAAGTCATGAAAAAGATACAGGAACATGCCGCTTATTTCCTCAATAATGATATGGACAGACAGAAAGACTTCAAGGAAGCAAGTCCATCTGATATCACGGTAGATTTCCCAAACAACATGGTGTTCTTGAAAGACCGCTATGCCAAGTACAGTGCCTCCTCCGCATTCTTCCTGAAGTTGGTGGCACGCTTCTCCCTCTTCTTTGCCTCACTGGACATCGACTGGATGCGCTATCCCCGTTTCATCTTTGCCGACAACATGGAGGATAAGGGAATAGAGGAAGATCGAGCACGGAAATTCCAAAAAACATTGATTGCCCGATTGAAGGGTCGATACGATACGGATAGCTATCAAGTCATCTACACCACCTCCTATATCACAGACGATTTAGACCATAGTGAATATGTGGTAGGCGAGCATTATGATATCAATCATAAAAGCTTGAAAAACGTGTGAAAAAATGAAGCAGGCTTCGATGGGCGATGAAGTAAGCTTCGTTGGTCGATGCAATAGGCTTCGGGAAGGAATGAAGCCTATTGCGTTAAAACCAACAAAAAACATTCCCGTCCCACAAAAAAAGTTTCAGCAAGTCTTCCCCCTGCGGGTTCATCCCCGCTAAAACAACCCTGGCGAGACCTCTGATGGTCCGCCAACCAAAGAGCGAAGCGGTTAAGAGCGACAGGAGGAGCGGTTACATCTCTTGCCCTTTTGGAAAGGGCGAGGGCTTGGGAGTGGGTTAAGGATCTCCTCTTCGCAAGAGGAGGACAGGGGAGTCGAAAAACCATTATAATTAAAACATAAAATAGAAATCAATGAATGTTTTTAAGAATATAAAAGTAGCAGTAGCCGGTACCGGCTACGTAGGTCTGAGTATAGCAACCCTGTTATCTCAGCACCATCACGTTACAGCAGTAGATGTAATCCCCCGAAAAGGTGGAGAAACTCAACAATAGAGTTTCACCCATACAGGATGATTACATTGAGAAGTATCTGGCAGAGAAGAAACTGAATCTAACAGCAACTCTCGATGGCAGGGCTGCTTATCAGGATGCAGACTTCGTAGTGATAGCAGCACCAACCAACTATGACCCAGTAAAGAACTACTTCGATACAACCCATGTCGAAGAAGTGATTGACCTGGTATTGGAGGTGAATCCAGACGCAGTGATGGTCATTAAGAGCACTATCCCTGTAGGTTATACCCGCAGTCTATACCTGAAGTATGCCAAGAAGGGAGTCAAGAAGTTCAATCTCCTTTTCTCTCCAGAGTTCCTTCGTGAAAGCAAGGCACTCTACGACAATCTTTATCCAAGCCGTATCATCGTAGGCTATCCCAAGATTATCGATCGTACTGAGTTCGCAGAGGAGAACGGGGCAATCAAGTCAGTAACCAATGTCGAGATGTTGAAGGAAGCTGCCAAGACCTTTGCAGCCCTTTTGCAGGAAGGTGCCATCAAGGAGAACATCGATACCCTCTTCATGGGCACGAAGGAAGCAGAGGCAGTGAAACTCTTTGCCAACACCTATCTCGCTCTTCGTGTAAGCTATTTCAACGAACTTGATACCTATGCAGAAGTAAAGGGTCTTGAAACAAAGGCAATCATTGATGGAGTAGGACTCGACCCACGTATCGGTACCCACTATAACAACCCAAGCTTCGGCTATGGCGGCTATTGCTTACCAAAGGATACCAAGCAGCTCTTGACAAACTATGCCGATGTACCAGAAAAGCCGAAGTCAATTCATGCGTCATCGGTGTCTATCGCCTGACAATGAAATCCAATTCCGATAACTTCCGCCAGTCTGCAATTCAGGGCATCATGAAGCGTATCAAGGCAAAGGGTGCAGAGGTCATCATCTATGAACCAACACTCGAAGAGGGTAGCACCTTCTTCGGCAGCAAGGTTGTCAATGACTTGGCAACTTTCAAGGCACAGAGCCATGCCATCATCGCCAACCGCTATGATGTCTGTTTGGATGATGTAAAGGATAAGGTATATACCAGGGATATATTTAGAAGAGATTAGAGAAAGAGGGTTATATCCGTAAATTTTCTTTTCTTCATATTTCAGATTTGCATAAACCAGAAGGACTCTTCTACGAAACCTTATTGGATTCCTTATATGAAGACAGAGAGTGTTGGAAACAAAAAGAATTTGTGCCTTCTTCTTATATCGCATAAGTGGTGATTTACTGCTTATACTGAAGATGAGATTCAGTCACAGTATGATGATGTTTCTGTGTTTCTAAACAAGTTTGTTGATGAGTTCTTAATGGAGACAAGTTACAATCAATGAAATCCTTGTGCATTATGATAAGGTGTATGAAGCATAGTAAATTATAAAAAATGATTTTTAAAATACGAGTTTTTAGATAAAGGGTAAGTGTTTTTTAGCCTAACATCCATTAACCAACTTTGATTTTTGGATTCTATGTGCAAAGGTAAAAGAATACCTACGTTAGAATAACAATTAAAACTTATGTCACAAATATCTGATAATAACAAAAAAATAGCGAAAAATACCATTTTTATTTATTTCAGAATCTTTACGACTATGATAATCGGACTATACTCATCCCGTATAGTTCTTCAGGTCTTAGGAATTTCTGATTTTGGAATATTTAGTGTTGTTGGTGGTGTTTTGGCTATGTTTACATTCATAACTGCTTCTTTAGGAACAGCGACTTCTCGTTTCTTTAACGTTGAAATGGGAAAAGAAAATGGAGATGTAAACAAAATATTTAATGTAAACCAATTCCTTCATATTGTTCTTGCTGTCATTATATTTATACTGATAGAAACGATAGGTTTATGGTACATCTATAATAAATTAGTATTGCCTGATGGTAAGTTGATGGATGCATTATTCGTCTATCAAGTTTCGGTAATCACAATTTGTTTGGGTATAGTTAACGAACCATATAGTAGTTTGTTTTCATCTCATGAGAAATTCGGATTCCTTACTCTCTTTGATATTGGTAATACATTGCTTCGCTTTGCTTGTGTGTTGGCTTTGTTATACTTGCCTGGCAATAGTTTGAGATATTATGCCATCATTATGAGTCTTACTACAATAAATACATTTCTTGTATTTCATATTTATGCAGCTCATAAATGGCCGAAAATTATAAAACTGCGCTTTATAAAAGGTTGGAGTAATTATAAACCATTGTTGTCATTTAGTGGTTGGAATTTATTATCTACAGTTTCGTTTATGGCACGTTCTTCAGGAAGTGACTTGTTGCTTAATTCCTTTTTTGGAACCGCAGTTAATGGAGCGTATGCTATCAGCCGTTCTGTAAACAATTACGTCAGTACTTTTGCTGCAAATTTTGATGTTGCCTCAGGGCCTCAAATTATCCAATCATATAGTTCTGGAAATATGGAACGTTGTAACTATTTAGTAAATAAGTTAGGGCGTTTTTCTTTACTGCTGTTTGAAATTATTTTCTTCCCCTTATACATAGAGTTAGATTTTCTCCTGCATTTGTGGTTAGGTAATGTGCCTGAAGGTGTTTTGACATTTTGCCAAATCAATTTAGTTTTATGCGGAATATCATTAAGCTGTGGAGGATTCTCTCAACTCATCAATGCATCAGGTAAGATTAAATGGTTCAAGATAGAAATAAGTTCATTCTTTCTCGTTTGTATTCCTATAGGTTATGTCTTGTTTAAATTGGGATATTCCCAATATTCTTTATTGGTATTATTTATTGTTGCCGATTTATTGCAAAGAGCTGTTCAGATGTTTTTGCTCAAGTCAATATTGAAATTTGATTCTTTGCGATATATGAAGGAAGCGTATGTGAAGCCAATTATTATAGCTGTCGTTATGAGTTTTCTCTTAGTAGCTTATTCTTATCTCAATATTACAAATGTAGGAATGCGTTTGTTTTCTATTGTGATTTGTTTCTTTATCACAACAATGGTTATCTATTATATGGGATTGACCGTAGGAGAAAGAAATAAGGTGTTGAATATAGTGAAGAATAAATTTATCAAGTATGTTAACCATTAATATTTTGGGCGATTTCTGTGTTAAGTCCCTCAATGGATTAACCATTGGAAAAGACTTACATAGAATGTTAGATTTCGGAGATATAAATATAGTTAATTTTGAGGCTCCAATTCATTTATCAAATTCCCGACCAATTCTCAAAAGTGGCCCTTCATTATCCCAAGATTCAGCGGCCCCTCACTTTCTAATGAAACATAAGTTTAATGTATTTACCTTAGCCAATAATCATATCATGGATTTTGGTAAAGATGCAGTATTGAATACAATTAAATCATTTGGGAATTCTATTACATTGGGATGTGGGCTTTGGAATGATGCTTATGAGTATAAAATTATTGAGTTGAAAGGTTTGCGTGTCGGTTTTATGGCCATAACTCAATATGAATTCGGTGTGTTAGGAGAGAAATGCTACAATACCTTTGGTACTGCCTGGTTATGCCATCCCTGTGTTGATGAACTCATATTGGAAGCAAAAAAACATTGCGATTATCTTATACTCCTTCCTCATGCCGGTTTGGAACATTTTGATTATCCGTTACCAGAATTACGTTCTTTATATAGACATTTTGTTAATATTGGTGCAGATGCAGTAATAGGAAATCACCCACATGTACCTCAGCCCTGGGAGAATTATGGTGAAGGTACTATTGTCTATAGTTTAGGCAATTTTGTATTTGACTCTTTGTCACCTCAAAACAAATATTGGCATTATGGTCTTATGGCTCAATTAAAGATGACTTCTGGCAATAAAATAAATGTAGATATTCGCCAAATTGCTTTTAACAAAGACAAAAGAGAAGTTGATTGTTGTAATGATGAAAATTTCAAGCAACATTTGGACTCCATCAATAATATATTCAAGAATGCAGACAGATATATTCAAGAAGTCAATAACCATTGCATGAATTTAGAATTCTTATACAATTATCAATTTGAGTGTAGCGGTTATATTCGTCCAAATATTCGAAAGTATTCAAGAGCGATATTGACCAGACTAAAAAGCAAGGTTTTTAAGAGCAAAAGCAAAGAATATAATCCTGCGTATTATATAAACAATTTAAGATGTGAACCACATCGGTGGGTTATTTCAAGAATATTTGAACTTAAATATAAAACAAAATAATATAATATGAAAAATTTAGTTCCAAGAATAAAAAACAGATTGACAAAGGAATGGAATGAGTTCCTTGTAGATCACTTTACAAAGTATGTACTTTCTAAGTATTGGTTTAGGGATTTCAATTATCATTTAGATTGGAACAATCCGAAAGACCTTAATGAGAAGATACAATGGCTTATTCTTTATTCTGATACATCGGAATGGTCTCGCCTTGCAGACAAGGTTGTCGTTCGTGACTATGTGAAAGAAAAGGGGTTGGCTCACATGTTAGTACCTATGTTAGGTGCATGGGATGATGCCAGAAAGATAGACTTTGACAAATTGCCTAATAAGTTTGTTTTAAAATGCAATCATGACAGCGCTTCAGTTAAGATTTTGGACAAATCAATAGGATTTGATAAGAGTAGAGTTATAGAAGACTTTAATAATAAACTTAGAGTAAAATTTGGTTATCTGAGTTGTGAACCGCATTATAATAAGATTCCAGCAAAGGTAATGGCAGAAGAGTTCTTAACACTTGATGGCGCAGGGATTTCTTCAACACCTATTGATTACAAGATTTGGTGCTTTAATGGTGAACCCTATGTAGTTTGGGTTGCTTACAATCGTGATAATGTTCATGGACATGTAGAAGTTGAACAATATGATTTGGATTGGAATTACCATCATGAATGGGGACGTTTTACTAATCATTATAGAGATGGTGGAGGTAAAGTCCCTTGTCCAAAGTCATTTCAGGATATGTTGAATGCTGCTAAGATTCTGTCAAAAGGATTTCCTGAAGTAAGAGTAGACTTTTATGATGTTGCAGGTAAAGCATATTTTGGCGAGATGACATTTACTTCTGATTGCGGTAGAATGCCATTCTTTAGTAAAGAATTTCTTCTACAAATGGGAGAAAAAGTAGACTTGTCTTTAGCACCCTTGAAAAAGTAACAGATGAAAACTCAAATCTTATATACATTAATTAGTTCTGAAAAGGATTATTTCTTAGAGGAACTTTGGGTTTCGCTTTATTCTCTTAGGCAGTTTCATCCTGAGGCTATTGTAAAGGTTCTTGTGGATGAGCCAACGAAAGAATATATGACCAAATTTTCGGAACTTTGTGAACTAATAACAGAAATCGTTATAGTTTCTGTTCCTGCAAATTATAATGCTAAACAAAGGTCGCGAGTCATCAAAACCACAGTCCGTAATGTAATAGATGGAGCCTATCTTTTTATAGATACCGATACCGTTATTTGTAAGCCATTAGAAGAAATCGATAAATTAGAGTGTGATATAGCAGCTGTGCCCGATGGTCATCTGCATCTGTCTGAATGTATGTTCCCACCGACAAACTCAGTGAATAAGATTTTCAAAACGGATGTTTCCGACTCTAAATACTGGTTTAACTCCGGTGTTATGTTTGTTGCAGACAACGAACTGACACGCAAGTTCTACAAACGTTGGAATGAGAACTGGACATATTCTTGTTTTAAAAAGGGGCAAAGTCAGGACCAACCGGCTCTGCTTGCTACAGACAAGGAGTTTGGTTACTTAATCTCAGAGCTTCCTGGCATTTATAACGCCCAGGTGGCGATGTCCTTAAAATACTTTGCAGATGCAGCGATTGTTCACTGGTGGCACATGAGTTTCATAGAGAACCAGGACTATTCACCGTTCTTCAGCTTGCAGATATATAAAGATGTGAAGATGGCGAAAGGTCTCACGGCAGACATCAAAGAGCTCATAATGCATTGCAAGCAGAGTTTCGTATCGCCAACTATGCCTGTAGGAAAAGAGCATATCTATTTTCTGTTCTCACCGGCAGGTAAAATCTTCAACAGAATCTACAAAGAGGGTGGGGCAGCAAGTTTCTTAATGAACAAGTGTGCTGCTGTCTTGGAAAAGATTCATAAATACACAAGGAAAAAATGATATCAGTAGTAATACCTTTATATAATAAGGAGGCGTCTATTGCGCAGTCTTTGAAGAGCGTGCTCTCACAAGAGTACGACGACTTTGAGGTTGTGATAGTGGACGATGGCTCCACGGACGGATCGGTTGGCGTTGTTGGGGCAATAAACGATTCGCGCATCCGACTGATAAAGCAGAAGAATGGCGGACCGAGCAAGGCTCGAAATACTGGTGTGAAGAATGCTAAAGGGGAGTGGATACTGTTTCTTGATGCTGATGACGAATTAGAACCTGACGCTTTAGAGTATTTTGCTAAGAATATAAATAATCACAACGATACCTCTTTCATATTTGCACCATTCTACACTTCACGATGTGGAAACAAAACATTAGCATGTAAATATCAAGAGGGGTTGGTTGAAAACCCTTACAAGGAGCATTTCTTTGGCAGAATCCTACCTCGAACGGGCGCATTTGTATGTACAAGAGAATTATGTCTTAAAGAGCCTTTTGATGAGAATATACGTCGTTTTGAGGATCTGGAATGGTTGTATAGAATCTATAAGCATACAAGAATATATAAGGTGTCTAAACCTGTTTTAACGACTAACATAGACTATTCCGCTGCCTCTCGTGCCCGTAAAGACATAAAAGAAGATTTCTTGGGGCATCTTGATTTCAAAGGCAAATTGTTTTGGGAGAAGATGGCTTTGTATGCCTTCTTTCTCGGCGAAAGAGTCCATTATCCACAACAAAGCAGAAAGCTGTATCCTGGGCTGCATCGCAGATACGATTGGTTGTTGTTGTACAAGTTAATTCAATTTTTAAAATAGAATGACAAAAATATTAGCAATAATAAAGAGGTTGCCAGTTTTAAGTCATCTGCTCCTCTATTTATGGCAGAAACGGCATAATGGGGACAAGGTTAAGTTCTGGTACTCTACACATATATCCTATCGTTGTGGCTTTGAGGGAATGAACATGGTTGGTCCACATACCGACTTCTTTGGTTTCTTAGGTTACGGCTCTTACATCGGTGGAGACGGAATGGTTAGTGCTGAGATAGGGCGCTTTACGTCCATCGGGCCCAACTGCCGATACATCAATGCTACCCATGCTTATAAGGCACCGTTTGCTACAACTTGCCCATTGTTCTTTTCTAAAAGCAACGGAAATAATCCACGAGGCAAGACTTTCGCCAATGAGCAGATGATAGAGGAGTTTAAGTTCTATGACAAAGATAGAGATATAGTGAATAGAATCGGTAATGACTGTTGGATCGGTGCAAATGTAACATTAATAGGTGGTGTGGAAATTCATGATGGTGCAGTTGTTCTTGCTAATGCTGTTGTTACTAAGGATGTTCCGTCATATGCTATAGTAGGAGGTGTACCAGCAAAGATTGTTGGTTATCGGTATGATGAGGAAACAATAATATTCTTAAATAAGATAAAATGGTGGAACAATAATCCTGAATGGCTTGAGAAAAATTGGAAATTGCTTTGTGATATTGATAAGCTAAAAGGGTATTATGGTGGAGACAAATATAATAGTTAAGTAATGATTAGAATTTAGATCTTATATTTGTTGATTTGTATATATCAAATTTAATTATCAAGTATGAAAAGAAATTTAATACATTTTTTTAAAGGAGTAAACTGTCTATCTGTATTTCTGTTGTTATTAATTTGTTTGATTCCTCTGTTCTATAAAGAGGCGTTATCAGAGGAAGGCTTTTCGCTGAGTCGCATTATTACCTCAGTGTTGTACACACTTCCAGTGTGCTTTCTTTTGGCATGTATCAAGAAGAAATGGCTGTTTGTAGTTGTGTCAAGCTTCCTAATGATGTTTTCGTTTTTCGAGACCATTATGGTGGTGCTATATAAGAATTTCTTAATAGCGGGTAATATCATTTCGGCACTGAACACTACAGCTGATGAAGGCTCTGGCTTCGTGATGAGTTCCCTCCATGCGTTGCCATGGGCCTTGCCTTTGTTTCTGGTTTTCGGATTATTGGTTTGGAGATATATGAAACCTCAAAAGCTTGCTCCTAACTTGTTATGTGCAGCTTCGTTTATAGTTCTGTCGATATTATTTCTCGCTTATCAGTTGCGAGTAAGATGGGGGGGGCAATATCACAACAAGGTTTTATGTCGAACAGAATGTGTTGAGTCGTCCTCCTTATAATTTCTGGTTTCAGTCTTATAATGCCATAGAGCAGCAATGGCAAAAAGGATATATTAAAGAAGCTGAAAAGATGAAGTTTGGTGCGAAACGACCAAAGATAAATGAAAAAGAATCTTATGTTCTTGCGATAGGTGAGTCTTTGCGATATGATAATTTGTCCTTAGCTGGGTATGGACGTAAGACAACCCCTCTGTTGGAAACATTAGACAACCTCACGCTTTTTAGCGATTATTATTCTGCTGCTAATCTTACAATGTATTCTGTTCCCCAAATAGTGACAAGAGCCACAGCTGATAATTTTGTATTGAACTATCAGGAGAAGAGTATCGTGCAACCTTTCAAGGAGTGTGGCTTCAAAACGTTTGCTATCAGTGCTGACAATCTCATTTGTAATCAGGCTTATAGATATTTAGTAAAAGCATGTGACGGGATATTCAACTATAATGCGGGGGAAGATGCAAGAATTGCAGATATCGTAGACTCTTTATCTAATATTTATCCAAAGACGTTCTTTATCGTACAATTCTTTGGCAATCATAGTCCATATAGAAATTTTAAAAAGGAGCAGAATGTCTACAGACCTAATCCGGTTTTTGATAATTCTTTCTGGACAGATCATCAAGCGGTAGTAAATGCATACGATAATACGGTCTTGTTTACTGACTATAATGTTTATCATATTATCAAGGCGATAGATAAACCGGGTTATCAATCTGCATTCTTGATGGTTTCTGATCATGGTGCGGATTATGATACAGGTGTGAGTGACCATGGCGGTAATTGTAATCCCCGAAAGGCAGAATATCATGTTCCTCTCATTGTGTGGAATAGTAAGGTGTGGGGAGACAAATATCCTCAGAAAAAGGCGAACCTGCTTTCAAATAAAAACAAGCCGGTCAATTCTGACAATGTATTTTATTCAGTATGTGACATGGCGGATATAACGATTGATAAGAAATACTCTATGCCAGAATGGTCTGTCTTCGCCAAGAACTTGAAGCCTCATGAGCGTAAACTTCTTGTACCAGACGGCAAGAATTATATAATCGTAAAATAAGATAATGAAATGACAATATTTTATTAGTAAATGTTATGAAATCTCGTATTGATTATATCGACCGAATGAAGGGCATGGCTATCTTCTTGGTTGTTATGGGGCATGTTTATGGAATGGTTTTCAATCAGGGTGAGGATATCACGTACAAATGGATCAGCAGTTTTCACATGCCTTTGTTTATGTTTCTGAGTGGTCTTGTGGCTTGCTCAGGTGTAGTGGCTCCGTATTGGGACGTTAGGAAGTTAGGCAAGAAGTTGAAAGGACTGCTGTTACCATTGGTTGTGTTTGGAATGTGTTTCACCATGACCTTTTCAAAAGACTTCTTGACTGGCTTGATTGGCTTTCTTGAATCGCCAAACAAGAACGGATACTGGTATCTGATGACCTTGGCTGTATTCTATGTCACTCTTAGTATTTATAGATTAAATTTAAAGCAAAAATGGTTTATAGATGTAGCATTAGCCATAGCAATCTGGGGGGGCATGTATCTCTTATGGAAATATACGTCTCAGACAAAAGATTACTTCTGTCTGCTGAATTGCGGTAACTTTTATCTGTTCTTTATGCTTGGCGTTTTCACCACAAAGTACCGGTTATTGGAAAAGACGAAGAATGCCAACTGGCTGTTCTCTGTCTGCATCGTGCTTTATGCCGTCTTGTTCTGCGTAGAGATGCCGATTCATGCTTTGGACAGCTTGAATAGGCACATCCTCATGCCGTTCTGCATGGTGTTTGTCATAGTGACCTTGTTTATGGCACGCCACGGCGAGACGTCGTGCTTCGAACGTATATTAGACTATGTGGGCAAGAGAACGCTTGATGTGTATGTGCTCCATTATTTCTTTATCAGCGTTGTTCATCTGCAAGACGTGGGTAAATACATGGAGGAATCAGACAATAGTCTGCTGATGTTTGTATTGGCAGTCGGCTTAGCCACGGTCATTACTGCTTTGTCTGTTGTCGTAGGAAATGTACTTCACAAAGGACGGCTGATTCAAAAAATGGTTTATGGAAAATAAAAAGAAAACAATAAAGGCGGTGGCTCCTTTCGCTCACCCCGGTTTCTTGAACTTCAAGCAGGCGCCGTTTGCGGCTTGGGTAAGAAACGGGGGGCTGGTGGCGCAGGAGCACTATCTTCCTCGATGGCTGCATGGAGCGGCGTACCGATGGGAGCTGCCTACGATATGGAAGAGTAGGAAGGAGGCACGACTGAGGTTCGTTGAGCCAGTGTCGCTTTCGTTCGACTCGTTCCCCGACTATGCGAGGTACGAGGTTGTGCCGATGTTCTGGGACTGTTGGCCTCGCTACTTCGAGAAGACTTGCCGATGGCTGAGAAAGCATGGGGTGAAGACTGCCATCTTTTCTTCTCGTCAGACAGCAGAGATGATGCAAGAACGTTTCTCGGGGAAGAACGAGGGATGGCAAGAAATAAATGTTATATGGTGTCCTGAAGCTGTGGATGATTCTGTATATCAGAGAGGAAATCTTTTAAAAGACAGAAATATTGATTTGTTGGAGTTTGGACGTTCCAATGATAAGGTATTTAAAGCAGATCAATTGAAGGTTGTTTTTGATAATCGGAATCGTAGTTTAAATCATGTCTGTACGAAGAAGAATGGTAAGTTCATCTATACCAATGAGCAGCTATATGAGGCGATGGGGAATGCAAAGGTGACTATAGCTTTGCCTCGAAGCATTACACAGCCAGAGATTGCTGGTGATATAGAAACTCTTACGCAGCGCTATTGGGAATGTATGTTCTCAAGGATGGTGATGGTGGGGCATGCTCCGCAAGAACTTATTGACTTTATCGGGTATAATCCTGTGATAGAGTTGAGTGATAAAATCTCGGCTGAAGAGCAGATTGCTGATGTGATAGAACATATTGAAGATTATCAGTCTCTTGTGGATAAAAATCGTGAAACGGCAGAGAAACTGGGAAGCTGGGATGTGAGAATGAAATGGCTGATGGGAGAATTAGAAAAAGATTATAGATTAAAGAAATAAGTATAAATTATGATACCAAAAATAATTCATTATTGCTGGTTTGGACGAGGACCATTACCTGAACTTGCACAGAAGTGCATTGCTTCTTGGAAGAAGTATTTGCCTGATTATGAGATTAAGGAGTGGAATGAGGATAACTTCGATGTGAATATCATTCCTTATACTGCTGAGGCGTATCAAGCAAAGAAATATGCCTTTGTTAGTGATTATGCTCGTTTCTGGATATTGTATAAATATGGTGGAATCTACTTTGATACAGATGTGGAGGTAATTCGACCGATTGATGATATTGTAGAAAGGGGAAACTTTATGGGATTTGAAACAGATCCTAAACCCCAGTTGAAGGAAGACGCGAGCGAAGCGAGCGTCAACCCAGGCCTCGGCATGGGGGTGGCCCCAGGCCTCGGCAT
>ERZ1023886.376-NODE-376-length-18255-cov-21.190275_pt1 | contig 18255 bp, 9 predicted proteins | sample MGYA00380395_ERZ1023886 | MGnify/ENA primary metagenome ERZ1023886 (study PRJEB33179, sample SAMN07449002) | human gut metagenome | biome: Human-gut; feature: Human associated habitat; material: Faeces | host: Homo sapiens | place: India: Bhopal | collected... | reverse complement strand
ATATTTTGTTCAATACTTGCGCCATGTCTTAAAGCTTTTGCCCTTACAGGGCGCGGAGACTCTACTATGCGGGAACCCAGGGTGTCGCTTCGCTTGCCCTGGGCTATGTGCTCCATTGGGCTTTTATTGACATCATCGGCTGCGGCTCAGCAATTCAAGCAAGCTTGATTGCATTCGCCTTGCACGATGATTCAGCCCGCCCTTGCTAAATCCGAAACTTCAGTAAACTAATTTTGAATACCTACTTATCTATTTAAATCTATGATTTGTTCAATAATATCGCGGTTGTTACTCAGTCTTGGCACCTTGTGTTGTCCGCCCAATTTGCCTTTGCTCTTGAGCCAATCGTTGAAGAGGCCCTTGCGAGCTGGAATGATCTCAAGCTGCTGCAGGGTGATGTCTTTGTAACGTTTGGCCTCATAGTCAGAGTTGATGCGTTGCAGCGCCTCGTCGAGTAAGCGTGTGAACAATGCCATGTCGGCTGGAGCCTTCTCAAACTCAATTACCCATTGGTGGCGACACTTCCCTTCGTTGTTCATAAACACGGGAGCGGCCGTGTATTCGTTCACCACAGCGCCCGTTTGGCGGCAAGCCTCGTGCAGTCCCTTCTCGGCATTGTCGACGATGAGTTCCTCGCCAAAAGCATTGATAAAACTCTTCGTGCGGCCGCTGATAATGAACTTATAAGGATTGGTAGACGTAAACTTCACTGTGTCACCTATCTGGTAGCGCCACAAGCCGCACGTCGTACTGATAACAATGGCATAGTTCTTGTCCTTCTCGACCGCCCAAAGGGGCAACACTGTGGGGTTCTCCTTGCCTACCTCATCGAGTGGTATAAATTCAAAGAACACGCCATAGTCGATCATTAGGAGCATAGAGAGGTCGAGTGGGTCGTTCTGTAGGCCGAAGAAGCCCTCAGAGGCATTGTACGTCTCCATATAGTGCATACGGGGCGATCGGATGAGGTTGTGATATTGCTCACGATAAGGCGTAAAGGCCACGCCACCATGGAAGAACACCTCCAAGTTGGGCCACACCTCGTCCAAGTATTGCTTACCCGAAAGCTCGAGCACACGGGTGATGACAGCCATCATCCACGACGGAACGCCCGAAAGGTTGGTCACGTCCTTCTTGATAGCTATCTCGGCAATGCGGTCGCGTTTCTCCTCAAAGTCGCTCAGCAAGGCTATCTTCTTAGGCGGAATGCGCACGAGGTTGACCAACGGGTTGATATTTTCAATCAGAATGGCACTCAAGTCGCCCACCAACGAGTTGGCTACATTATAGTTAGGCGCGTGGCTACCGCCCAATATCAAGGCTTTACCGTCGAAGAGACGGCTCAGTGGATTGTTGTGTAAGTAGAGCGCTACGGCATCTGTACCGCCTTGGTAGTGCGTATCGTGAAGGCCCGCTTGGCTTACGGGTATAAACTTACTCTTATCGTTCGTTGTGCCCGACGACTTCGCATACCACTTTACCTGTCCGGGCCACAAGACGTCGCGTTCGCCGTGGCGCATACGGTCGATGTAGCCCTTCAACTCCTCGTAGGTGTTGACGGGTACGGTAGCTGCAAATTCTTCGTAAGAGTGAATGGAGGCGTATTTATAGCGCTGTCCCCACTCCGTGTCGGCTGCTCTTTGCAGCAGACTATCAAGTACAGTGCGCTGAATGTCCTCAGCGTGACTGTCGTATTGTTCAATAGCCCGCAGTCGGCTATTGAATACGGGACGTATAATTGATGTCAAATTCATAGATACTGCAAAAGTATCGCAAATATTTGCGAATGCCAAAATTTTAAGGGGTTATATGGACTATATGTTGTCGAAAGTCTGCCGAAGGGTGGTCGAATAATCGCTGATCAGTTATCGTCCACTGGCCTGTGGACATGTTTCCACGGGCCAGTGGAAACATGTGTACTGGCCAGTGAACGTGTTTCCACAGGCCAGTGGACGCTAACTCATCGGTGATTTCACACGGATTTGACACCATGAACATTAAGGCGCGCTTCGCGCTTTTTTTTAACATTAATGTTCCATTAATCGACCATTAATCTTTCCATTAATCTATTCATTAACTGAAGTTTCAGATTTAGCAAGGGCGGGCTGAATCATCGTGCAAGGCGAATGCAATCAAGCTTGCTTGAATTGCTGAGCCGCAGCCGATGATGTCAATAAAAGCCCAATGGAGCACATAGCCCAGGGCAAGCGAAGCGACACCCTGGGTATCGCGTGTTGGAGCAGTCGCGCCCTGTAAGGGCAAAAGCTTTAACCCTTTATGTTGTTATTCTTGCTTGATAGCTGATTTAGCGGTCTTAAAGTGGAACACCGTATGTATATTTTGTTTAATACTTGCGCCATGTCTTAAAACATAAGTAAAGTGACCAATCCTGCTTCCTACATGGAGCCATATAGCGCATCTTTTTTAGTGCTTTTTTAGAATGAATATGACTAAAAAGAAAGAAAGAATGAAATATTAACATATTTTACCCCCCCCAGTTTGGTTTTTTTACAAATGGTGCGTACATTTGCAGCTGACACAGAAAATGCTATTCTTACATGCGTATTAAGCACATATAAACGTGAAGTGTAGTTGATCTGTGTGGATCCTTTATGCGCAACGCCCTAAACGCTTGCGCTCATATTCAACTTAATAGGGAATAAAACTTTTGAAAAACATCAATATTTTATAAACCTAATTATAAACCTAACAAAAACAGACAAAAGCATGAAGAAATTTACCTTCTTGCTGTCGCTACTCCTCGCATTTGTAGGGGTAACGGCAAGTGCGCAGACATCTCGCTCATGGAAGAAGTTGTCTGCTGATGCCGATGTGGCCAATGCTGTGACGGATCTCAGCCAACTGACAGACGGTGGTACTTACGCCTTTTATAGTGTAGGGCAGTCAAAGTACATTACAATTAACAACTTTGAAAACTTGCACTTTGGCCGTGCGGCCTCACTGGCTGCTACTGACGCAGAAAGTGGTCTCGCTGTGTTCAAGTTCCATATCACAACTACTGGCGGAAATACTACTTACACATTCGAAACTGCTATTGAAGGCCAATATATGCCTGCTGCAGCTGACAATAATGGTAAGGGCGGTGCCACTGCAACTTCAACACCAGCTTCGTTCGTTATTCAGAAGACAACAATAAATGAAAAGACCCCTGTTACCAAAGATGGACAGTTCGTTATCGTAAATAAGGAAGCTACAAACGGTAAATACTACGCTTTTGATATGGGTGGTAATGACACAAATCAATTCTGCGGTTGGGAAGGTAAAGGTTCTAACTGCTGGTACAAGATTGTACCCGTAACTGTGTCAGAAGAAACCGCTAGTGCTTATAAGGTTGCACATATTGCAAAGAAAGACGGAGTAGCCTTAGAGACCTATAATGAATGGGTTAAAGATGGTGCTACTACGTCGGCGCACACATTTATGACTCCTTACTATTATGAGGTAACGAATAATGTAAAAAATTGGGTTGTATCTGCAGACAACAACCAATTTGAATACACATTTAATAAAACAGAAGAAGATGCTCCTGTAGAGTTCTCTACCGACAACAACAAGGTTTGGTATACCTTGAAAACGCGTAATAACGAGGGTAACTACTTGGTACGTCAGGCTGACAACATCATTCGTAGTGGTGGTAATTCTCATGTATCAAATTACAATGCTACTGACATTACTTCACTCGACCTTTTGGACGGTGGCCTTTGGGCCTTTGTTGAAGATGGTGTTGCAGTAAAGTTGTTAAACAAGCAAAACGGCAAATATCTTCGCGTGAATGGCGCAAATAACCAAGCCAACTTTAATGGCGCCGCCTCAAAATTCTATTTCCAGAAGATTACTCCTGATGGCGGTTTTACGGCTGACTTCAGCTTGCAGTATGCTGCAACAAGCTTCTTGGGCGACCATAGCACCATGCCTGATGGCACTCCTTTGTTGGCAACCTATAACAATGCAGGAGCTTACAAAGACAATGGTTCTGCTTTCATTGCTAAAAAGATATATTTTAATGACGCTGATTTCTTAACATTGGCAAAGGGAGCTGTTACTGCCGAAATCAATGCTGCAACAGCAAATGTAGCTTCAAATGATGAACTCGTTACTCAAACCGCTGACGCCTTGTCAACGGGTAAAACAAAACTAGCATCTGCTACAAGCTACGATGCTGTTGTAAAAGCTCATACATTTGCTTTCGACTATCCTGCAAATGTTGACGCCAATGCTTACTATCAGATTATTGCACAGAATGTAGTAAACAAGACAGGAGAGGGCGAAGGTAAAGCCTATATTTCTTCTGAGAGCATGGTTGTAAACAAGAATGGCGAACTTGAGGCTGGTGCTGATATTCGTCGTACAAATGCTTCCGGTGCCCTTGTTCCCCAACTATGGCAGTTGGTTGCTAATACTGATGGCTCTTACAAAATTAAGAATGCCAATACAAATTGCTGCATTGGTCCGATTGAATCTAACGGAACAGGTGTAGAAATGCCTATTAACAATGATGGTGCAGGCGATTATGTGATTACCAAAGGTCTGGCTGCGAACAAATTCATTTTGAAAAATGGTAGCCACATGCTGAACGCTTACCAGGGTGATGCTAATACCATTATCGCAGATTATAATGGCAACCATTCTGGTGATACCGGTAGCAACTGGGTTATCAAGAAGGTTACGACTGTTCCCGTATCTATCACCGACGCCAAGTATGCTACTGTAGCATTCCCCTTCGCTACTAAGGTGGCTACTGCTGGTGTAAAGGCTTACTATGCTACTGGTGCTGCTGACGGCATGATTACACTTGTAGAGTATCCCGAGGGCATTATCCCCGCTAACCAAGGTGCTTTGCTTTACAACGAGGCTGGTGCTACTACTGCCAACCTTACTGTTGAGGCTACTGACAAGACTGTAGAGGGCAACATTCTTATGCCTACTACTGCTAAGCGTTCTGGCTTCACTGCCAATGACACTTATGTATTGGCTAAGAACGCTGCTGGCGAAGCTGCTTTCTTGAAGAATGGCCTTACTGTAGTACCTGCCAACAAGGCATACGTCGCTACTGAAAATATTCCTGCTGGTAGCAGCAGCAATGTGCTCAACTTCAACTTCGGTCAGGTTACAGGCATCAATGGTGTGGTAGCAGCTGACAAGGCTGGTGTTCAGTACTTCGACCTCCAGGGCCGCCGCGTGCTCTATCCTGCTTACGGTATCTTCGTAACCAACACTGGTAAGAAGGTATTCGTAAAGTAATAACCCATTAAAACAGATATTACACAATGAAGAAGACATATAGCGCACCCTCAGCTGTGGCTATCAACTTGGTAGCAGAAGGCATGATGGCTGCAAGTAACGAAAAGATTAAGTACTCTGACGAGTCGGTTAGCAACGAGAACCAGATTCTCTCTAACGGTAAGGCTTGGGACAGCGACTCATGGTCGGCTGACGAAGAAGACTAATCTCACCATGCGAGGTGCGTGCGCGTACACGCATCTTGCATGTAGATAAGCATAAAGGCTGGAGGTAAGCAGCATAGCTGCCCTTATGCTCCAATCCTTTACCCTCTTGCAGGGAGTAGGTAGCCCTGTAAGTTAAAGTAATTTTTTTCATTTGACGGGCTGTGCGAAGTGATTCGCGCAGCCCGTTTCTCGTGGAATATGGTTAATTTAAGTTTCGGATTTAGTATGAGCGGGCTGAATCCGAAACTTGAGTTAATGAACAGATTAATGGTTGATTAATGAACAAAATTAATGGTCGATTAATGAAACATTAATGTTAAAACAAAGCGCGAAGCGCGCCTTAATGTTCATTTCTGTCGAAAGTTGCGATGAAAAGGCGCTTTTTTGGAGTTATTCAGCTTTTCATTTAATGTTATTTGTGTTAATAGAAGTGTCCGATTGGTACCAATCGGACAACTATTTGGGGGCAATCGGACACATAGTACAAGCAATCGGACACTTTAAACGTTCGTGATGATATACTTTTGCAAATAATTTTTAATGAAAACATGTTTAATATGAAAAAGAAACGACTTCATTTTTTGGCAAGGGCAGCAATGACGTTGCTACTTGTCATGTTCGCCACCATTGGTGCGAGGGCGGACGAGGGGACGCTTTCGGGTAGCGGAACTGCTACCGACCCCTATTTAATTGGCAGTGACGCTGATTGGAAAATCTTTGTCAGCTATATTAACGACAAAGGAGGCCAGTATCGCTACAGTTACTATAAGCTTACTGCCGACATTAAAGTTACCTCAATGGCCGGAAAGAATAATGACGACAATGCTTTTAAAGGTGTCTTTGATGGTAATGGCCATACAATGACGCTCGATCTGACAGATGATGGTAACTCGTACTGCGCTCCATTTCGTTTTGTAGGTAAAAGTACTTTCAAACGATTACACATTGCGGGTAAGATTACTTCGATTAGTTATAACGCAGCAAGTCTTGTGGGTTATCAAAGATACGGTACACTGAATATCTACAATTGTTGGAGCAGTGTGGATATTATGTGCACTAAAAAAAGCTCTTATTCATGCAATGCAGGATTTGTAGGCTATATTTATGAAAGTGATATCAACATCAACAATTGCCGCTTTGATGGTAGTTTGCAAGGAGCTGATGCTGACGGGTGTTCTGGATTTGTTGGCCAACGTAATTCTAACAGCAGTTCGATGAAAATCAGCAATTGTCTCTTTGCCCCAACACAGCTGACAGTTGCTACTGATAATAGCTATACCTTTGCATACAAAAGTGATGTCAATACCAATAATTATTATACTACGCCTTTAGGTAAAGAACAAGGCACTGCTATTGGCAATATGACAGATAGTGAGCTACTAAATAAACTTGGTAAGGGTTGGGAAAAGAAGGGTGATAAAATAGTCCCCGTCTTTGACATCAAAAACCTAAGTACTGGTAGCATTGAGTGCAACACATTCTGGGCCTATACAGGCGAAGAAGTCACTGTGACTCCTACGGTGAAGGATATGGACGGCAACACGGTGTCGGCTGAAAATTACAGTGTTAGTTTCTCGCCCAGTCCAGTAAAGGAAGTGGGCCAATACACAATGACCGTAGCAAGCAATACCGCCAATGGCTATAGCGGTACGCTGACTCATCAGTTTGAAGTTGCTCAGAATATAAGCGGTACGGGAACGAAAGATGATCCCTACCTTATCACTTCTACTGACGATTGGAATGTCTTTGCAAAATCGGTGGAAGGTGGTATCGATTATTATAATAAGTTCGTCAAACTAACCAACAATATTACCATTTCAACCATGGTGGGCGTTTGTGATGAAAGTGGCAACAAACCCTTTAGAGGTACTTTCGATGGCGATAATCACACGCTTACCGCCAATATCACAAGCACAGCCACCGGTGATGATAAAAACAATCAAGGTGTGGCTCCGTTCCATCTTATAAAACAAGCAACTATTCAAAACCTAACCGTTGCAGGTCAAATTACATCTGCAAGCAAATATGCTGCAGGTTTGGTAGGTTGGGTAGATGGTAATTATAGTAGATCATACATCAAAGATTGTATAGTTAAAGCAACCATTACCACCAGTGCTGACTGTGCTGGAGGTTTTGTTGGTAACATTTGCTATAGCGATCGAAATTACTTACATTTTACCAATAGTGTATTTGCAGGTCACATCAACAACACGAGTAGCGACGATAATCGCAGAGCGGGCGGTTTTTGTGGATATGGTTTTGGTGATAGTTACTTTGGAAACTGTCTGGAGAATGGTTCCTATACCAATATTACTTACATGAATCCAAGGAATGCTTATGGTGTTTTTTCTAATGATAGAGTTAATAGCCTTTATTACGTCAACAAAATAGCAGTAAATAATAAGTACATCGCTAAAGAATATGGTTGCTACCAAGTGGCGAATACGGCTCCAGCTGATGAATTATATTTGAAACGCGAAATTAAGGGCTATCAATTTTATCAGTCTGTTTGGATTACAGGGCTAAACGATAGCTATCCATATAATAATGGCGAAGAAGTGAGCTTGGCCTATGAGCTGAAGACGAATAGCGGCCAATTGACCAAGGATACAGACTATACGGTGACGCTTTCGTCCAACGCACCAGCTGCTGTTGGCACTTATACGATTAGCTTTACGGCTAAAGAGGGTAATAGTGGTGGTTACGCGGGAACCACAACGCGCACTTTCTGTGTCATGGAAGGTGAAGATTTGGATGGCTATGTATTTGATACGGAAGGCGAAGGTGAGAGTAAGGTGTACCTCATCAATAATGAGCGCGACTTAGAGCGTTTGGCTGCCTATGTGAATAGTGGCCACGATGCTACAGGCAAAACCTTTAAACAGAATGCCAACATTACTTTAACCGCTGCGCATACATCTATCGGTGGATACTTTGAAGGTAATTCCAGATATTTTAAGGGTACTTATGATGGCAATAACAAGAAAATTAGCGAATTAACTGTCACCGCGCCTTATAGTAACTATCAAGGTCTCTTTGGAAATACTCAGAAAGCAGTAATTAAGAATGTGACACTCGCTAATTGTAATATTACGGGCAAACAATGTACGGGTGGTATTGTAGGTTATGCGTCGGCGTCCACCGCCATTGAGAATTGCCATGTTAGGGGTAATATCCTTGCCACGGCAAGCAATGCAAGTGATCATGGTGGTATTGTTGGATCTGCCACAGCAACAAGTATCACGAATTGTACCGTAACCGGAACCATTTCAACCTCAGTCAGCAATGACAATTATGGTGGTATCGTAGGTGTTGCGAATTATGATGTTGTCATAACTTCGTGCGAAAATGCTACCAATATATCAGGTGACGGACAAAATCATGGTGGTATCGTAGGTCGGGATAACAGTGGTAGTAATAAATTTAAGTACTGTTTAAATACAGGTGTGGTTAATGGCAATCAATTCGTGGGTGCCATTGCTGGTAAGGTGTATTCTGTACGCAATTATGACCATTGCTATTATCCAAATGGAAGTACTATAAAGGCGTTCGGCATTTCTTCAAGCTCTAATGACTACAGAGGATATGGAGAAGTAGCGTACGCTGTCACTACAGGTGAGCATATCAGTAAAATTGATATTGCAGAAGGAACTGTTGTCACCAGTGCAATCAGTGGTAAAAAGTATTGTACAAAAGGTGACTGGACATTGACCTTGAAACCTGATCAAACCGATGTAACATTTGTATCGTATGCTTGTGAGGGTGGTACGCTTTCTGACTTAACAACTGCTGACGGTACACACAAGTTGACTATAACGGACAAAGATGTGACTATCTCAGCTCTTGTAAGCAACAATGATGCTACTGACGTCAATGGCGTTACGATTGCTGCCATACCCGACATGCGTTGGTTGGGTAATGTGGGTGTTGTTCCCACTATCACGATGACCAACGGTGAAACTTCGCTTGTTTTAGGCACTGACTATATTGTAGAGGGTAGCAATAACACGGCTATTGGCGAGGCTACAATCACAATAAAGGGTATCAACAACTACAAGGGTACGACAACTAAAAAATTCAATATCGTTGACTTCACACTTCAGGATGCTTCAGCAGCTAATAGTGCTACAAACCCCTATTTGATTACAACCGCTGAGGATTTGGAGGCATTAGCAAGCATTGTCAATACAGGTTCACGTCTGGATGGATACTACAAGCAGACTGCTGATATCACTCTGTCCGATGAACATACAGCTATCGGAAATAGTAGTAATACCTCATTCCAGGGTATCTACGACGGTGACAATAAATTCATCAAAGGCTTGTTGATCAACCAAGCAGAGGGAACATACCAAGGTTTGTTTGGCAGAGCATATAGAGCAACTATTCAAAATGTAATTATCGAAAATTGCGATATTACTGCAAAAGATTATGTAGGAGGCATCTGTGGACATGCAAGTGAAACGACTATATCTAGTTGTAAAGTTAGTGGAGCTATTAAGACAGCAGATGGGGTTGATGGAATGTATCATGGCGGTATTGCTGGGTACATCTATAATAAACCCACAAGCAAATGCGTTAACACGGCCAGCGTTAAGGGGAATAATTCCAAAAGCCAATATTATGGTGGCATTGTTGGCGAAGTAAGAAGGACAAATATAACCGATTGTTTTAATGCTGGAATTGTAGAAGGTACTTTGTATGTAGGCTCTATTGTAGGATCTAATAATGCTTCTAGATTAAATAATAACTATCACACTACAACTACGACTGGTGGCGTCGGTGCTAAAGACGCTGCTACGGGTACAGACCAAACGGGTGCTACAACAGTAGCAAAGATAACGGCTGCAGAGGGTGTAACATTAACACTGCCTACTACACCTACTTACGTATGGAACAATGAGAGCCTATACATGAGTGGCGTTGTTGTAACACTTGATTGCACCGTACCCGAAGGTAAATATTGGGATCACTATACAGTGAATAACGGTAAGATTAGCAATGCTGGTGTCAAAGAAGGTGAACATACTTTGACGGACTTCACTGACGATGTTGCCATTTCTGCTACGTATGCCAGTGAACTTACTAACATAGCTACCGCAGGTGTTACTATTGCTGATATAGAGGATTTGACCTATAATGGCAAAGAGCAACATCCTAGCCCCGTTGTTACATTGAATTCGAACGCACTTGAGGCGGGATCTAACTATCAGGTAACCTATAGCGAAGGATGTACCAATGTAGGTACTTATACAATCAAGGTTGAAGGTATTGGCCGTTACAGTGGAACGTTAACTAAGACCTTTAATATTGTGCCTTATGATATCAGTGGTTGCGATATAAAAGTTGAAAACAAGCCCTATACAGGCGATGTTATCAATGTGACACCTACCGTAAAGTATGGGTCTATTACGTTGGCCCAAGGTGCGGAAAAAGATTATACCTTTGTGACCAATCCCACCACTGTTAAGGAGGGTGGTGATTATACGTTGACAGTTACGGGTAAGGGCAACTATACCGGTACGAAGGAGGTGTCATTCAATGTGTACTATTCAACGCCTACTGAATTGAGTTGCACAAATGTAACGGCGACAACCGCTACTGTAACGTGGAAAGATACTTATGCTGCGAAATGGACAGTAGCGTACAGCACCGATAAGACTTTTGAAAGTGCAGAGCGTATTGATGTAAACGAGAGTACTGCTACATTAGCCTCTCTCTCAACTGATCAAGTTTACTACGTTCGTGTGAAGGCTGTCTATGGAACCGATCAAGAGAGCGATTGGAGCAACGTTTGCAGCGTTGAACCCACCACGAAGTTGTTGGTTGGTTCGGGCGATGGTACATCTAGATTCTTGCCCTTCAGTAATTGGTACCATTATGGTCTGACACAACAAATCTATACTGCTAAAGAACTTGGAAACAAGGCTGGTAGCATTATGGCGTTAGACTTCTTCAGAACTGATGACAATGAGTGCAACAACACAATTGAAATCTATCTGGTCAAGACAGATAAGACGGCATTTACTAATTCATCTGATTGGATTTCAGTAACGGAGGCGGACAAAGTGTATGATGGTAAGATGCAGTTCGAAAGTAATCAATGGACTACCATCGAACTTACTAAGCCATTTGACTATGATGGTGTTAGCAATCTTGCTTTAATCGTTTACGATAAAAATGTGAAAGAAGATAGCTACGGAGACTATCGTGCTTTCAGAACCTTTAAAGGCAATGACAATCAAACGTTGTATTTTAGAAGTGACAGAGAAGATCCCACTATCAGACCTACCAGCACTGGAAATCGTAGTAAAGAAAAGAATCAACTGCGCATTCGCATGGCCGATAAGATTACGATGAATGGTTTGGGTATTATGTCATACGCAAGTGACAACGTGCTTGACTTCTCTAATGTTGGCGAACTGACGGCTCACTACGCAAGTAGCTTTGCTGCTACGGCTAACAATGCTGGCGTGCTGACAATGACGCAAGTTGAAACAACACCTGCTGGTGAGGGCTTAATGTTGAAGGGTACTGCTAACGAGACCTTCTATGTGCCTGCACTCTTTAATCTTACGCCTGAAGCGCTGACTGGTAATAACCTTAAGGGCCTCACGAAGATTACTGAAGTTGAGACGACTGAGGGTGATAAAACCAACTTCATTCTCTCTCAACAGAAGGGTGTGATAGCTTGGTATCCTTTGGCTGCTAAGTATGCTTTGAAGGCACATAGTGCTTACTTGCAATTGCTCACCAACGATGTCTTTACGAGTGACGGTACACGCGCTATCAGCATGGATTTTGAAGACGGTGTAACGACCGGCTTCATTCAGATAGCAACTGACGACGTTGAAGACGGCGACTGGTATGGCATCGACGGCATTAAGTTCAATCAAAAGCCTACTCAGAGAGGTGTTTACATTAATAATGGCCGCAAGGTAATCGTTAAGTAACAAATGAATATGAAGAAAAGATATATTAGTCCTACCTCTCAGGTAGTATTGCTCGATATGCAGCAGATGTTGGCTCTAAGTCCTGGTAGTGGAGTAGATGGCAGTGTACGTGCCCCAGGCGAAAGTCAACTCTCACGTGAGTCTGACGACTTTGGTGCCAGTGAATACTGGGATACTTCGGAGGATTATTAATCCTTGTGTATAAATAAGAAGAGTGTGTGTCGTAAACAAGCATTTTGTTTGACACACACTCTTTTTTTGTTTGTAATATAAGAAATCTAATGGATAAATTGCAGCTTGTCAGCCTAATTGGGGGACGCATCCTCACCTGGGGGCGACGCGTCCTCACTTGGGGGCGACGCGTCCCCGCGTCGGCATTGCCAACTTGGGGCTCGAGGCCCCGAATTGGCAATACTTGAAATATGGATATTTATGTATTTGCTTGTCAAGGCATCGAGCCTTGTCAAGCAAATGCCGACGCGGGGACGCGTCGCCCCCAGGTGAGGATGCGCCCCCCAATTAGGCTATTTAATCATTCTCCACACATCGTCTTCTGTTTGGCAGAAAGGCCCAGTGTGTTCAAGTTTGAGGGTCGACATGGCAGAGGCGAATTGACCTGCCTCGTCGGGTGAAGCTCCACGCGAACGCATATAAAGGTAGCCCGTAGAGTAGGTGTCGCCACAACCTGTGGCATCGATTACGGCTGTAGGTTTGTAAGGACGAATGTCGTAGAAGTGATTGTTCTCAAGTATGACCGAACCTAAGTCGCCTAAGGTGACACACACCTCGTTTACGCCCCATTCTGCAAGCTGAAGGGCGGCATCATGTGGCTCGTTCTGCCCCGTGAGCACTTCCATTTCGTACTCGTTGACCTTCAGTACGTCGATGTACTTCAGTGCCTCCAACTTATTGGCCCAATCGACGGCATATACCTTTTCGCCACGCACCTCACGTAGGTAGCCTTGTGAGTCGACGCTCACTACACCACGGCCGTTGAGAGAACGAATCACGTCGGTAGAGAAGTCGTCGGCAAGGAGTGAACCGAGGTGGTAGATGCTGGCCTTTACGTGGCTGAGGCTTTCGACGGTGAAAGGATCAGCCTTGGCGAGTACGCGCTGGGTGCGATTGTTCTGATTTTCACCATATTTATTTTCAAAGTATACGGTGTTGCGCGAAGGAATTACCTCCACGTGAATGCCCATTTGACGCAGTTCGTCGACGGCAGCCATGTCAGTGGGAGCGAGAGACGTAATGAGTTGAAAGTTCTTGCCCCCATTGAGGTGATACATTGCGTGGGCAAAGTAGTAGGATGTGCCGCCAGGCAAGTCGGCCTCGGTATGAGGTGTGATAATTTTATCGTGTGTAATATGTCCGATGCAACAAATGTTGTCCATAGGGTTGTCGTGTAATTTTGAATGTAGCGTGCAAAGTTACACTTTTTAAACCAAACGTTGCAAACTTTAAGGGCGTAACGGAAAACTTTAGGGAGTTTTGGAACACGGCCTCACCCCCCTAACCCCCTCCCCTTGAGGAGAGGGGGAATAGATTACCTTTACTTGCTGGTTTTATAACTGAGAACCAGCAGAGAACTCAAAAAGTAAAAGTAACCTGTTCCCCCTCCCCAGTCGGGGAGGGGGGTAGGGGGTGAGGCTTCTTAATGTGCCTCCAACCAGTTTTGTCCTTCCCCGCAGTCGGCGAGGAGGGGAACACTGAGGGTGAAGGCATGTTCCATTTCGTCGATGACGATTTGTTTCACGCGGTCGAACTCCTCAGGAAGGACAGAAAAGTTAAGTTCATCGTGCACCTGAAGAATCATTTTCGACTGAATGCCTTCACGTTCAAAACGCTCGTCGATGCGAATCATTGCCACCTTGATGATGTCCGCCGCAGTGCCCTGAATAGGAGCGTTGATAGCATTGCGCTCGGCATAACCACGTACAACGGCATTGCGCGAATTGATGTCAGAGAGGTAACGACGGCGACCAAACTCCGTGACGATGTAGCCACGTTGACGCGCCAGTTCTACGCTCTTCTCCATGTACTCCTTCACCTTCGGATAAGTAGCAAAGTAGTTGTCAATCAACTCTTTCGCCTCCGTACGCGACACTTCCATGCGTTCGGCTAAGCCAAAGGCTGAGATGCCATAGATGATGCCGAAGTTAGCCGTTTTGGCCTTGCGACGCTCATCGCGTGATACCTCTTCCAATTCCTTATGGAAAACGCGTGCAGCTGTGGCAGCGTGAATGTCGCGTCCTTCGCGGAAGTCGTTGACCAAGTGTTCGTCTTGACTCAAGTGAGCCATGATGCGCAACTCTATCTGTGAGTAATCCGCAGAGAAGAAGATGCAACCAGGTTCTGGTACAAAAGCTTTGCGAATCTCGCGGCCGTCGTCCCCTCTCACGGGAATGTTTTGGAGGTTGGGATTGGACGAAGAGAGGCGTCCTGTAGCCGTAACGGCTTGATTGAATGACGTGTGAATGTGGCCCGTCGTGGGGTTAATCAACTTGGGGAGGGCGTCAATGTAGGTGCTGATGAGCTTCTTCAAGGCACGGTGCGCTAAGATTTTGCCCACGATAGGGTGTTTGTCGCGCAAGCCTTCGAGCACTTCTTCTCCCGTAGAGTATTGTCCACTTTTGGTCTTCTTCGCCTTCTCGTTGAGCTTGAGTTCTTCAAACAAGACTTCGCCCACCTGTCGGGGTGAGGTGAGCAAGAAGGGGTGTCCCGCGAGTTCGTACACCTCGCGTTCCAATTGCTCCATGCGTTGGCGGAAGTGGTTGCCCGTTTCGGCCAGCGCCTTTGTGTCGAGTACTACACCGTTGCGCTCCATTTTAGCCAATACGGGCATCAGCGGCATTTCGATGTCGTAGAACACGCGGGTGAGTTCATTCTTCTGCATCTCCTCTTCGAGAGGTTGCTTGAGGCGGAGCGTCACGTCGGCGTCTTCACAAGCGTAGTCGCGAATGTCGATAGGGGCGAGGTCGGCCATGTTCTTTTGGCTGCGTCCCTTCGGCCCAATGAGTTCGTCGATGTGAATCGTGCGATAGTTGAGGTAGACCTCGGCCATGTAGTCCATGTTGTGGCGCAATTCGGGTTGTACGAGGTAATGGGCTAACATCGTGTCAAACATTGGCGCGTGAAGCTTGATGCCATAGTTGCCCAACACGGTGAGGTCGTACTTAATGTTTTGTCCCACCTTCAGAATGGTGTCACTCTCGTAAAAAGGACGGAAGATGTCGACCATGCGTTGTGCAGCTTCCGTTTCACGTGGAACGGCAACGTACCAAGCCTTGCCGCCAGCTACTGCGAAGCTCAAACCGACTAGTCGAGCGCTGATAGCGTCGACGGAGGTCGTCTCTGTGTCAAAACTGACTTCTTGAAATGTCATGATTTCTTCACAAAGTTTAGCCGCATCTTTCTCATTATCAATGAGAACGTATTCGTGTTCGACGTCGGAAAGCGTTTTGTGAGGCGTTTGTACTTCGTTGCTAAACAAACTATTCGGCTCTGCGTCAAAGAGAGCGCCTAAAGAATTAGCTTTATTTTGCTTTTCGGCATTGTTGTCGTCCATTTTCTTCAAGAACGAACGGAACTCCAATTCTTCGTAGATTTTGCGCAATGCCTCTTGGTTGGGTGGGGTAGTGTGCAGTTGGTCGAGGTCGAGTTGGATAGGCACGTCCGTCTTGATCGTGACGAGGAACTTTGAGAAGCGGATTTGTTCTACATTCTCTTCTACTTTCTTCTTCATCGCCCCCTTGAGTTGGTCGGTGTGAGTGAGGAGGTTGTCAATCGAGCCGAATTGGTTGATGAGTTTGACAGCTGTCTTTTCACCCACGCCAGGGCAGCCCGGCACGTTGTCGGCCGTGTCGCCCATAAGGCCTAAGAGGTCGATCACTTGTTCCGTGCTCTCGATGCCATACTTCGCACATACTTCGGCTGGGCCCAACTTCTCCATGCCAGCAGCGCCATGACCTGGGCGGCGCATAAACACGCCGGGGCGCACTAACTGTGCATAGTCCTTATCAGGCGTGACCATGTGCACTTCCAATCCTTCGCTCACGCCCTTGACGGCCAACGTGCCGATTACGTCGTCGGCCTCATAGTCCGCCACTTCAAGTAGGGGAATATTGTAGGCTTTGATGATGTCTTTAATAACGGGTACGGCCCACTTGATGTCCTCAGGCGTAGCCTCACGTTGTGCCTTGTATTCTGGATACTCGCGGTGGCGGAAGGTGCCACCCGCGGGGTCGAAGGCGATGCCGATAAAATCGGGCTTTTCGGTGTTCAACACGTCGTTGAGCGTATTGACAAAGCCGTAAACGGCTGAGGTATTTTGTCCCTTAGAGTTGATACGCGGAGAGCGTATTAGGGCATAATAGGCACGATAGATGAGTGCGTATGCGTCGAGCAGATAGAGCGTTTTCATGCGTGTAGTTGTTTATTTTGTTCACAAAAATACATAAATACTCTCGTAAACACGGCCTTTTTCGTACTTTTGTACCCCAAAAGCCCCTTGGGGCTTACAAGTTAACGAGCTGACAGGTTAACGAGTTAACAGGTAAGTTACCTTTTTATCATAAGGTAAACAAAGACAAACTTAATCGTCAACTTGTCAACTCGTTAACTCGTCAACCCAAAAAACGATATGGACAAATTAACTGCTATACGCCGACCTGTAGAACAGGAATTAACCGCTTACAAAGAATTGTTTGATGCTGCTCTGGCTCATGAAGATGATTTTCTGGGTCAGGCGCTTGACTATGTGCGCCGTCGTCAAGGTAAGATGATGCGTCCCTTGTTGGTAGTGTTGATGGCTAAGGAGTTGGGCAAGGTGTCGGTCAATTCGTTGCGCTCGGCTGTTACGCTCGAACTCTTACACACGGCTTCGTTGGTACACGATGATGTGGTGGACGAGAGTGGTGAACGCCGTGGTCAGCGTTCGGTTAATGCCGTTTACGACAATAAAGTGGCTGTGTTGGTGGGCGATTATCTGCTCTCTACTTCCTTGCTTCAAGCGGCTCAGACGAGCAACATTCACGTGGTCGAAATTATTTCACGTTTGGGTGGTACACTGTCTGAGGGGGAGGTGTATCAGTTGGCAAATATTCGCAAGGAACACATCTCTGAGGAGGCTTATTTCCATATCATTTATCATAAGACGGCGGCTCTCTTTGCGGCTTGTGCGGAGTTGGGGGCGATCTCAGCTGGAGGCAGTGCGGATTACGTGGCACGCGCCAAACGTTTTGGTGAGTTGGTAGGGCTTTGTTTCCAAATTCGTGATGATATTTTTGACTATTACGAAGACAGTAAGATTGGTAAACCTACAGGCAACGATATGCTTGAAGGTAAACTCACACTACCTGTTATTTATGCTATACAACACGCTGATAATGAACACGTTACGCAATTAGCTGCGCGTGTGAAGAGTGGGGAAGCTTCGGCTGCAGAGATTGCAGAATTAGTAGATTACACCAAGTCACACGGTGGTATAGAATATGCTGAACGTCGTATGCGTGAGTTGCACAATGAGGCACTTCAATTGCTCGATGCGTGGCAGAACGCTGAGGTTCGAGAATCATTGCGTGGCTACATTGACTTTGTGGTAGACCGCGATCTGTAATATTCGTCTACATGTCTACATATAATAAACGCGAAGCGCGAAACCAATGGGATGGTTTCGCGCTTCGTGTTTTACTTTGATGTTATGAGTTTGGCGCGCTTCGCGCGTTGGGGGAACATTAATATTTATTATATTAATATTAATTTATTATATAATTTTTTTATTTTTTATGAATAATTTTTTTTTTTTTTTTTTTTTATTAAAATTTAATAAAAAA
>ERZ1023886.364-NODE-364-length-18524-cov-14.300612_pt1 | contig 18524 bp, 14 predicted proteins | sample MGYA00380395_ERZ1023886 | MGnify/ENA primary metagenome ERZ1023886 (study PRJEB33179, sample SAMN07449002) | human gut metagenome | biome: Human-gut; feature: Human associated habitat; material: Faeces | host: Homo sapiens | place: India: Bhopal | collected... | reverse complement strand
AAAGTGTACTCTTCTGCTCGAAGGAATTAGCGTGACTGTCAGAGCTTTCTGTCTGATTTTCGTCTTGCCATATAGCAGTAGTCATATTGGCTTCGCAGGTCTGTTTCGGATTTCTCAGAAAGCCAAAGTTGGCACCGATGGAATTATTGGCATCCAACTGGTAGCTGGCATCCAGACGAAAGTTCATGGCTTCTACCATACCTACTTGTCTGGTTTTACTCTTCTGTATCCAAGTCTTGTCAAGATAAGTCTTCTGCTGTAAGTCTTGATTGTATGGCTGGTACTGCTTTGCTCCAAAGGCGTATGCGCCCAAATCCAAGCCATTCTTGCGATAGTTCATATTCAATTGGCCAAATCCACCGAAGTTTTTCTTCTCATCATATTCACCTGTGGTTGAGGCATCAAATCCGAAGCCATCGCCCAGTATCTTCTTCGTTGTGATACGGATGACCGCCCTGGTGCTGGCTGCATAACGGGCACCAGGGTTAGTGATTACTTCTACAGATTTGATGTTATCGGACTGCAAGCGGTCGAGTTCACTTCGGTTTCTCATCTGTCGTCCATTGATATAGATAACAGGTTCGCCACGTCCGAAGACCTTGATGCTGCCATTCTGGGCAGACACTTTAGGTATGCGGTCGAGCAGGTGCTCCATTGTACCTGCCTTCTCAAGTACTGATCCGGCAACGATTGTTGTCATTCCGCCATGCTTCAGGATAGTCTTAGGCTGGGATGATTTCACGACTACTTCGCCGAGCATATTGCTGTCTTCTTCCATCTTGATAATGCCCACATTCTCGCCCTCGCAATCCTTGCAGACGGTCTTATAGCCTACAGATGTCACCTTGATTATTCCGCCGTTGCAGGAAGAGTCGATGACAAAGCTGCCATCCTCTCCACTCACTGCGCCTTTGACGAAAGCCGAGTCTGTTCTATTCAATAATACTACATTGGCAAACGCCAAAGGTTCGCCCTTAGTATTCATCACCTTACCTGTGATATTCTGCGCCATCATCTGCGTCATAGCCGAGAGGCACAACGCTGTAGTAAAAATTACCTTTTCCTTCATATTGCTACTTTTTGCTTGCTTCATTTATTTTTCTGCTGCAAAAGTATAATCTGAATGAAAAAAGCCTTTGACACAAAAGTGTATTTCAGAGATGGGTGGCTAAAAAATTACACTTTTGTGTATGTGAAAACAAAAATCCATGCATAAGCCCAGGAATCCACCTATTTCTATTCTATATTCTATAAAAGTTTATGTTGAATAATAAGTGCTTGGCAAACAAAAACCAAGCTATATAATAATAGCGAAGCCTTGACCCGAAAAAATGGTCAAGGCTTCGCTAAATGTTCTGTTAATGTTAATTACTAACTCTCCATTATGAATTGCATCCTTATGGATGTACGCACAACCTATTTAATTGTACCAAATGGAGGTATTATCACGTGGATAACGATTCTCGTCGTCGTTATAGACGTTGTCAAGCTCAAACGATTCGAAATCATAAGCTCTTTTTACACTCTTCATCATAAGACCTCCTATTCTGACTGCTGTCTCTACACAGTCGTTAACAATCTACTTACGGGACGTGAGACAACATCCTCGTTTTCTATGTTGCGAAGATAGCACTTATTATTGAATAATGCAATATTTTTTGAACTTTTTGTTACTTTTTCAAAATAATTTTAATCAAATCGTAATAGCTGCGACAAGAAATTGGCGGTTTCACTGATTTTTTGTAACTTTGACTAAACATTTTTAAGAAACAAAATCATTCATTTACAAACAAAACAAAATCTATGATAACAACGCTTGTTATTCTTGCTATTTCAGCTGTGTTTTTCGCTATGGGCAAAGTTCGCTCCGACCTCGTTGCGCTCTGCGCCCTCGTCGCCCTATTGCTCACTGGAATACTCACGCCGCAGGAGGCGCTGTCGGGTTTCTCCAATTCGGTGGTGATAATGATGGTCGGACTCTTCGTCGTGGGCGGTGCTATCGTGCAGACCGGACTGGCTAAGAAAGCGAGTGGCAAGCTGATGACGCTGGCTGACGGCAACGAGCTGCGGCTGTTTCTGCTGCTGATGGTGGTGACGGCTGTCATCGGAGCGTTCGTAAGCAACACGGGCACGGTGGCGCTGATGATGCCTATCGTGGTGAGTCTGGCGCAGAAGGGCGGCATAAAGGCGAGCCGTCTGCTCATGCCGCTCGCCTTCGCAAGCAGCATGGGCGGTATGCTCACGCTCATCGGTACGCCGCCCAACCTTGTTATTCAGGAAGCGCTGACCGAGGCGGGCTACGAACCGCTCAAGTTCTTCAGCTTTCTACCCGTGGGCGTTGTCTGCATCATCGTGGGCATCGTGGTGCTGCTGCCGCTGAGCAAGCGCTTCCTCTCGGGCAACGAGAAGAAGGAGGGCAGCAAGAAGAGCAGACGAAAGACGCTGAGCAAGCTGATGGAGGAATATCAGCTGGCGGACAACCTCTCGGTGTTCACTGTGGAGAGCGGATCGCTGGCGGCGGACAAGACGCTGGCTGAGCTGGACATTCACCACCGCTACGGTCTGACCGTGCTCGAAGTGAGACGCATAAAGAAGTCGCACACGCGCCTCATGAAGGATGTGGAGCAGAAGCTGGCGGGTCCGAACACGATGCTGACGGCGGGCGACATTATATATATAAGCGGCAACAAGGAGTCGGCGGCGCGTCTGTCTGAGGACTTGAAGCTGAACGCTGCTTCGTCGCAGAACCTCACCATCTACGACATCGGCATTGCGGAGGTGGTGCTGATGCACTCGGCGCGCCTCTGCGGCAAGTCGATAAAAGACTCGGGCGTGCGACGCATGTACAACGTGAACGTGCTGGGCGTGCAGCGCGGCGGCGACTACATAACCGACAACCTCGCCGACCTAAAGCTGCGCGAGGGCGACATTCTGCTCATTCAGGGCCGCTGGAAGAACATTGCGCGCATAGCCAACGAGGCGGAGGGCATCGTGGTGATCGGTCAGCCGCTGGAGGAGGCGGCACATGTGACGCTCGACTACAAGGCTCCGCTTGCGGCGGCTATCATGCTGATGATGATAGCGATGATGGTGTTCGACTTCATACCCGTAGCGCCTGTTACGGCGGTGATGATTGCCGGACTGCTCATGGTGATAACCGGATGTCTGCGCAGCGTGGAGGCTGCCTACAAGACGATAAACTGGGAGAGTATTGTGCTGATTGCGGCGATGCTGCCCATGTCGGTGGCGCTGGAGAAGACGGGAGCGTCGAGCATGGTGGCGCGCCTGCTTGCCGACAACCTCGGCGAAGCGAGTCCGTACGCCCTGCTTGCCGGCATCTACTTCACCACGTCGTGCCTCACTATGTTCATAAGCAACACGGCAACGGCGGTGCTCATGTCGCCGATAGCGCTCACTTCGGCTATGGCTATCGGCGTAAGTCCCTACCCTATGCTCTTCGCTGTAACGCTCGGCGCAAGCATGTGCTTCGCCTCGCCGTTCTCTACTCCGCCTAACGCTCTCGTTATGCAGGCAGGCGGTTACAGCTTCATGGACTATATAAAGGTGGGTCTGCCGTTGCAGATAATAATTGGACTGGTGATGATCGGTGTGCTGCCGCTCATCTTCCCGTTCTAACGGCGTTTTCCGGATAAACTACAGACACAAAAAAAAGAATGTTCGCAGTGCTGACGAGTCGATAGGTCTCGCTCATGCACTGCGAACATTCTTTTTTTTGTGTATTACCACTATTCTTTTTTATTGCTGTCAGCTAAAACTTGAATTAATATTTTCAAAAAACAAGGGTAACGAAAAGGGCTGACACTTCTCACGAAGTGTCAGCCATAATTTATTTGTTTAAAAAGTTTTACCGGACAGCAATAAATAAAATACGAATACTTAAAAAATCATTTACATTTCAAATATAATTCGCATCGATGTTTCCAGTTAAGAAACTCATATAGTATAGGACAAAATATGGAATTAAATGTATTTATCCAGTACATATATTTTTCTTGATCATTGTATATTATATAACGTATTCTGTTAAAAAAATCCCCTTCCCAATATTTTTTTGAAGATTCACATATTAATTTGAATGTTTCCATTTCTTCGTCTTTAAAAGTAGATTTTTTAAGGACTTGCTCACGTACTAAATAGGCAATGTGTAAATCTTTGTCATATTTTTCAAGTGAAAGTAAAGCTCTAGCTTTTATTGTAGCATTCAATTCATGTGCTTTAGTCTTGAAAAGAACTACTTTTTCTAGGCTATATTCATTCATTACACCTGTACTTATATCATCCGCCCATATGTATTCTTCTGCTTCAAATGGAAATATCGTTTTAAGATAACAATCTAAATAATTATAAATAGTTTTATATCCAAATTCTCCTTCTGTTACATAACCAACATCTCGAGAAAAGATGTGACCAATAGAGTTCTGATAATATTCTACTATTGCAGATTCTGCTATTTCTTTCACATCTAAATTCTCTATAAAGTTTGTTGTATTTACGATAGCCTCTTTATACTGAACAGCATCTGCGATATAAAATTTTGACAAAGGTTTGGCATAAATCGAGAATAGTAATTCGCTAGCACAACCTTTAACAAGAGTTGATTTTTCGATTAAAATTTTTTCATTATTAACTTCATCAATATCCCATCCTTTTTTATAACATATATAAAATTGGGAATCTTTATAAAAATTTTCTTTAACATACACTATTGCCATATCTGGAAAATCATTATTTTCCACATCTAAACCTAAATTGAAACTATCTACAGACTTGTGCTCAATGAATTTAAAATCAAGAAGGCGACCGATTATGTGTACTCTATAAGATTTCTGCCCCCAATCCAAATCGCAATATACGACGTAGTTAACAAGTTTTCTATTAGTACTATTTATACTAACCGGGAATTTTCTTTCTGTTTTAAAATATCTAAGTTGACGACAACCTGTTAAAAGTACATAAGTATTTGTCTTTTCTAAATAATTTATTACTTTTCCAATTTTTGGATAATGATAAGTTATATTCGTTCTTCCAATTCGGTACATATATGTGATTTTTTTGTATTTTTGTTAATAAATATTGAAGTCCGCTAAAACTTTTTTGGATATAAAATAATTTTAGCGGACTGCAATAATTATTTTTTAGCCTTTCGACTATCTTACTTTGCCTTCAAACTATCCTTTAGTCCTTCAAAGAGTAGACAATGGTCGTCACGACGCGCACCTTCTTTACATAAGGCGTGCTTTGGTCGCGGTCTTCGATAGAGAACTGGCCCTGGTCGGCAGAGACAATCTTGTTGAGCTTACTCTTGGAGTTCTTGGCAAACTGTGCGGCTGTCTTCTCGGCATTGGCTATAGCCTCTTCCATCATCTTCGGCTTCATCTGCTTGAACGACACATACTCGTACTTCACCTGATTCTCGTAGCCGCCGTCGACGATAGCCACGCCCTCCTTCAGCAGTTCGCCCTGACGAGCTATGATGGAGCGCACGAGCTTCACGTTGCGCGAGGTCACGGTGATGACTGATGTGATGTTGTAACGGTATGTGCGCTGGTTGTTGCTGTACTGGTCGGCGTTGAGGTCGATTACGCTCGGCGCATTAACGCTTATCTCGTCGGGCTTCACGCCGTTGGCTGTTAGAAAATGCTTTATCTTCTGCTGAGTATCGCCAAGACGCTTATAAAGTTCGGGCAGGTCGTTGCCGAGTTCTTTCGACACGATAGGCCATGTCACCTTATCGGCGTCCACTTCTTTCTCAGCCAATCCCTTTACAGACACTTTGCGGTCTTTGTTTGCGAAGTTGTCGATGCCACCCTTTATGTTAAATCCGAGGGTGACGATGCTGAGCGCAATGAGCGCTGCGCACCAGATAGATTTGTAATTGTTCATAAGCAGGGGGTTTTATAGGAGTAATGTATATAGAAGCCTACGTCATTCCTGTCGTAGGCTTTAAAATCTGAAACACAGATTATTGCAATGGCTACGGCAAGAATGCCGTAGCCTCCTTCCGCTAATTACTTAGCTGTGCACTCCATCAGTGTCTGCACGATGCGCTCAGCCGAACGACCATCCCAACGCTCAGGTATGCCGCAATGCTTCCACTCGCCGTCTACCATGCGCGCCATCTCCTCGCCAAGCTGTACGGGGTCTTCGCCTACAAGCACGTTCGAACCAACCTTTACGGTCTCGATATGCTCGGTATAGCTGTTGAGCGTGATGCAAGGCACGGTGTTGAACGTAGCCTCTTCAGCCACATTGCCCGAGTCGGTGACGATGCCGAGAGCGTTGGCTGTGAGGTAGCCGAAGTGCAGATAGTCGAGCGGAGCCACGATATGCAGCTTCTCGAAGAGCAGCGGATTCTCGTTTACGATGCGCTTAACGGCGTCGGCAGCAAGCTTGCGCAGCGGAGCCACAACAGGAACATCGCCAGCGTGCGACATCATGCTCACAAGAAGCGCGCGCAGCTCGTCGTCGTTGCCGATGATAGCCTTGCGGTTGAGCGTGAAGACGATGTACTTCTTCTCTGCGAGGCCCAGTTCGTCCATCACAGCCGGACGCTCGAAGCGCTGGTGGTTGAAGCGCAGTGTGTCCATAAGAATATTGCCCACCATGTATATCTTCGACGACTCGGCGCCCTCGCGTGTAGCAGCGCTGTTGCCGCCAATGCCAGCCGTGAAGAGCAGGTCGGAGAGTCCGTCGATGACGAGGCGGTTGATCTCCTTCGGCATAGAGATGTCGAACGAGCGTGTGCCTGCTACGAGATGAGCCAGCAGAATGCCCTGCTTCTTTGTGACGATGGCAGCAGCCATTGTAGAAGCGAGGTCGTCAACAACAATCACAACATCAGTAGTGTGCTCCTGAAGATAGCGCTCGAAGGCAGACATAACCTGACCCGTAAGCTCGTTGAGGTTAACGCAGTCGACACCAAGGCATACGTCGGGGCGACCGATCTGAAGGTCGTCGAAGAGCGACGGCTCGAGTGTAGGGTCGTCCTCACGACCTGCGTAAACCAAACTACTGCCTATCTCCTTGCCTTCAGCCTTAGCTTTGTCAATGGCACGAACGATTGGGGCTATCTTAATGAAGTTGGGACGTGCGCCAACAAATATACAAATGTTCATAATCTTCTTCTGTTTTTCTTTTAATCTTTATTTTTCAGTTTCCTTAAACAATTCCTTTATTCCACCCAGACTGCCCAGCATGTTCGTAGCCTCGAACGGCAGGAAGACGGTCTTTGTCTTGTCGCCCTGAGCAAGTTCCTCCATCATATTGATGTACTTCTGAGCGAGCAGATAGTTGGCAGGGTTGGTGCTCTTGCCTACAGCCTCCGTGATCTTCTCGATGGCTATCGCTTCAGCCTCAGCCTTGCGTATGCGAGCCTGAGCCTCGCCCTCTGCACGCAGAATCTCCTGCTGCTTGGCAGCCTCGGCGCGGTTGATGGTAGACGCTTTCTCGCCCTCCGACTGCAGAATCTGCGACTGCTTCTCGCCCTCGGATGTGAGGATAGCCGCACGCTTGTTGCGCTCAGCCTGCATCTGCTTCTCCATAGCCTGAAGCACGCTCGACGGCGGAATGATGTCCTGCAGCTCCACGCGGTTCACCTTGATGCCCCACTTGTCGGTAGCCTCGTCGAGAACGGCGCGAAGCTTGGTGTTGATAGTGTCGCGCGAGGTGAGCGTCTGGTCGAGTTCCAGTTCGCCGATGATGTTACGCAGCGTTGTCTGTGTGAGCTTCTCGATAGCGTTCGGAAGGTTGTCAATCTCGTAAACAGCCTTGAACGGGTCTACAATCTGGAAGTAGAGCAACGCATTTATCTGCATCTGGATGTTGTCCTTCGTGATTACATTCTGCTTGTCGAAGTCGTACACCTGCTCGCGGAGGTCGATGGTTGTAGAGTAGCCGTAGCGACCGCGTACACTAACGACAATGGCTTTCGCACGGTCGATGAACGGTATGATGATGTTCACACCCGGACTGAGCGTTGCGTAGTATCTGCCAAGACGTTCTATGATTTTTGTCTCGCTTTGCGGGATGATAACAACTGCCATCTTAACAAAGACTACAGCAAGCACAACAAGTGCTGTAAGGAAGATTGTCATGAATTCCATAATAATAAATTTTGAGTTATTGAAATTAAGTTTATGCTTTTTCCACTTTCACGATGATGCTCTCTCTGCCTACGATGCGCACCTTCGTGCCTACGGGCAGATCCTCGGTCTCGTCAGACTCTGCCTTCCAGTCGTCGCCGTCAAGCTTCATGCGTCCGTAGTCGCCAGCCTTGATGGTCTCCGTCACTCTGCCCACTCTGCCGATGATAGCGTCGGCATTGCTCTTGCGGTGTCCGCCATTGGCATCGAGCATCTTCACAAGATGCGGACGTATGCAGTAAATAGACAACACGGAGAAGACGGCGAAGACCGTCACCTGCGCCCAGAACGGCACTGCAAACAACGAAACGACGAGCGAGCACACAGCTCCGATGCCGAAGCACGTGATGTAGAAGTCGCCGGAAGACATTTCCATAACAAGACACACCATTGCAAGCACTGCCCAAAGAGTCCAAAGATTCTGTACAAGATAATCTATCATACGCTTTTGTTTTATATTTGTTGTAAAATTACACAAAAACGGCGAAACCTTAAAGAGATTTCGCCGTTTTTTATTGCATATAGTAAAAAAACTACTTCGACTTCTTATAATAGGTCAGCGCTTCGGGCATGTCTTTCTTTATAGCAGCGATGCGCTTTGCGTCGGACGGGTGGTCGCTGAACATGTCGTTGGTGTTGTTGTTGCCCTGCGACATACGCTCCCAAAAGCTAATAGCTACATTCGGGTCGTAGCCTGCCATGGCTGCGAAGATAAGACCCATGCGGTCGGCTTCAGTCTCGTGGTCGCGCGAATACTTCAGGCTGCGGAACTGCAAACCTTTCTGAGCAACAATCTGCGCCAACTGCGATACGCCCGTGTCTACACCCGATGCATTCAGCACCTTGCCGAGAATCTGCACGCCGTATGAGTTGCGCAGCTCCTTGCTCATCTGCTCTGCCGAATGGCGAGCCACAGCGTGTGCTATCTCATGTCCAAGAACGATGGCGAGCGAGGCTTCGTTGCGTGTGTAAGGCAGCAATCCTTCGTAAACAACGATCTTTCCGCCAGGCATGCAGAAGGCGTTAGCCGACTTGTCCTGCACGAGGTTGAACTCCCAGCTATACTGCTTCACGTCGCTTGCAAGTCCGTTGGCTTTCAGATATGCCTCAACGGCTGACGCAAGACGCTGACCCACACGCTTAACCATTGCGGTGTTGGTGCGATTGGTAGACAGCTTTGCCGTCTTCATGTAGTTGGCATACTCCTGAGAGCTAAGGCTGAGCACCTGCTCGTCGCTCACCATGATAGTCTGTTTACGTCCTGTAATAGGTACTGTGCGCGTTACGCCGCACGATACCAAAAGCGTAGTTATAAGAGCTACTGCTATAAACATTAATGCTTTCATACCATTATGTGTTTTTTAGTCGTGCAAAAGTAATATTTTTTAGTGAAAAAGCAAACGAAAACAAAAAATATAGAACAAATGAAAGTTTATTTGTACCTTTGCATAGATATCACTAAAACAAATGAAAGCATATACATATATAAATAAAGGTGAGTTTGCCTTGATTGACAAGCCTAAACCGACAATCATCGAGTCTACAGACGCCATTGTACGCGTCACATTGGGTAGCATCTGCTCGAGCGATCTGCACATAAAGCACGGAAGCGTGCCGAGAGCCGTGCCCGGAATAACCGTAGGACACGAGATGGTGGGCATCGTAGAGCAACTCGGAGCCGAGGTGAAAGGCGTAAATGTGGGCGACCGCGTGACGGTTAACGTCGAGACTTTCTGCGGCGAGTGCTTCTACTGCAAGCACGGATACGTGAACAACTGCACTTCGCCGCACGGAGGATGGGCCTTAGGCTGTCGCATAGACGGCGGACAGACCGAATATGTGCGTGTGCCACTGGCAGAACAAGGTCTCAACCGCATTCCCGACAGTGTTTCAGACGAGCAGGCTCTGTTCGTGGGCGACGTACTTGCTACGGGTTTCTGGGCTACACGCATAAGCGAGATAACGGAAGACGACACGGTGCTCATCATCGGAGCCGGTCCTACCGGCATCTGCACCCTACTCTGCGTGATGCTGAAGCAGCCAAGCGCATTATTGTCTGCGAGCAATCTGAAGAGCGCCGCAACTTCGTGAAGCAACACTACCCTAATGTGCTGCTCACAACGCCCGACGAATGCGAAGACTTCGTGAAGAACAACAGCGACCACGGCGGCGCCGACCGAGTGCTGGAAGTGGCTGGTGGCAAAGACACCTTCCAGCTGGCATGGCGCACAGCACGTCCTAACGCTATCGTCACAGTGGTGGCGCTCTACAACGAGGCGCAGACTCTGCCTCTGCCCGACATGTACGGCAAGAACCTCACGTTCAAGACGGGCGGCGTAGACGGATGCGACTGCGAGGAGGTGCTAAAGCTCATAAAAGAGGGAAAGATTGACACCACACCGCTCATCACGCACCGCTTTCCGCTGAGCAGAATAGCCGAAGCCTACAGCCTGTTCGAGAACAAGGAGGACGGCGTAATAAAAGTGGCTATATACAACGACTAACGGCGTGACTTAAAGTATGGCTTCTAAACGCTAACGCAACCTGTCATAAAGCATAAAATAGTAGGCATTATTTTGTAATGCGCTCGATTTGCACTAACTTTGCAGAAGTTAGGCGGCATCTCGGCAATTGAAACAAGTTTCATTGCACTCGATTTGCACTAACTTTGCAAAATTAAACGAAATAAATAATAACAAAAAAATAATGGAAAATAAGACAAACAAGCTCATCGCAGCACAGTATCAGCTCTTCACAATCAGCGACAACGGAGAGCGCACACTCGTAGAGGAAACAACAAAGGAACAGCCATTCGTGTTCATCACTGGCTTCGATGCAGCTCTCGATGCTCTTGAGGAGCGTCTTGAAAATCTGAAACTCGGCGAGAAGTTCGACTTCGAGCTTGAGAAGGAACAGGCTTTCGGCGAGTATGAACCGAAGCGCGTCATCGACCTCAACAAGGAAATGTTCACCGTAGACGGACAGTTCGACAGCAAGAACATCTTCAAGGGCGCTCAGATTCCGTTGAAGAACGAGGACGGCAACTTCTTCATCGGCACAGTGCTCGAAATCGGCGACGCTTCTGTGAAGATCGACCTCAACCATCCGCTCGCTGGCAAGAAGCTCAACTTCAAGGGCTACATCATCGAGAACCGCGAGGCTACAATGGACGAGATAAAGACTATGCTCAGCCACATGAACGGTGGCGGTTGCGGAGGCGACTGCGGCGGATGCGAAGGCGGATGCGGACACCATGAGGGTGGTTGCGGACATCACGACCACGAAGGCGGTTGCTGCGGAAGCCACGAGCACAAGGGTGGTTGCTGCGGACACCACAACTAAAAAAAGTCTGCATCTCGCAGATTGAAGAACTAACTGAAAGCAAATATGCGCAACACATTCGGAACGCTTTTCACTCTCACCACATTCGGCGAGAGTCATGGCGAGGCTATCGGCGGCGTTGTCGACGGGATGCCTGCAGGCATTGACATTGACCTGGAGTTCATACAGAACGAACTGAGCCGCCGTCGGCCTGGTCAAAGCCACATTACGACTCAACGTAACGAGCAGGACCAGGTGGAACTGCTCAGCGGCGTGTTCGAGGGCAAGTCGACGGGCTGTCCTATCGGCTTCATCGTGCGCAACACAAACCAGCGTTCTGCCGACTACGACAACTTGCGCGACCTCTACAGACCGTCGCACGCCGACTATACGTACGCCGCAAAATACGGCATACGCGACTATCGTGGCGGCGGACGCTCGTCGGCACGCATCACTATCAGCCGTTGTGTGGGCGGAGCACTTGCAAAACTGGCGCTACGCCAGCTTGGAGTGAGCATAAACGCATACACCTCGCAGGTGGGCGACGTGGCTCTCGACCGCGACTACACTAAGTACGACTTTGCCGAAACAGAACGCAACCCCGTTCGCTGCCCCGACCCTATCGCCGCACAGCGCATGGAGCAGCTTATAAGTGAGGTGAAGGCGGAAGGCGACACCATCGGCGGCGTAGTGACGTGCGTGGTGAAGAACTGTCCGAAGGGAATAGGCGAACCAGAATTCGGCAAGCTGCACGCCATGCTTGGCGCTGCCATGCTAAGCATCAACGCAGCCAAGGGATTCGAATACGGCGAGGGATTCAGCTGCGCCACATCGCGCGGCAGCCGACAGAACGATGCGTTCGTTGCGGATGGCGGAAACATACATACTTCAACCAACCATAGCGGGGGCATACAAGGCGGAATAAGCAACGGCGAAGACATATACTTCCGCACGGCGTTCAAACCGACTGCAACCATACTGCAGGAGCAGAAAACCGTCGATTCTACTGGCAATTCGGCCATTTTGCAGGCTCACGGACGCCACGACCCATGTGTTGTTCCGCGTGCTGTGCCTATCGTTGAAGCGATGGCTGCAATGGTAATCTTGGATTATATTATGCTGAATAAGCATACTTTTTTGTAGGAAACTTGCGTTTTCACAAATATTTCAATATCATTAAGATATTTTTAATCACAATATTGCGTGTATAACGGAAATATTCGTTATATTTGCAACCAGTAATTGAGGGCTTGTGAAAGTCTTTAATTAACTTAGTTAAGTCTAGTTTAGTTTTTGTGTTGGTTGAGGGCGGTCTATTGGCTGCCCTCAATTTTTGTTTTATGGCTTAACGTATATTTCTTTTGTTTTGAATGGTTGTTACAGCTTCGTGGTAACAATGTTACCGAAGTGCTGTAACAACGTAACCGCATTGCGGTAATGATGTTACCACGGCGCGGTAATAAGTCTTTTCAATTGCAGTTGGTGGATAGATATTGTGTTGCTTCCGGATAATATCAGCAATCAATTACTTATACATATCCGAACGACAGATTGTATGCATCCGAACGAAATATTAATGTGCACAGTCTTTAGACACCTGCACACGGTTCAGATTGTGCTTCTCCACATTGTCCACAGTCCATGCCTCGCGATACTCTTTTCCTCTCACGGTGAGCTTCACGTCCTTCACGTCTACGTTCTTCACATTGCGGAAGTACATACCCCAAACCGGGAATACGGGCCACTGGTCTGTAGGACGGTTCTCGAACCATGCAGGCAAATTGGGGTCGTCGATGCCGTCGAACTCCATATCACAACGGCGCATCACCACACAATCGGTTGGCGCCTTGCCCCAACTCTTCACCGAGAGCGCCATGCGTGTGACGCCACGCGCCTGCATATCCTCAACGAGAAGAGTGCCCATAGTGTTATCGTCGCTAAGCGTTACGCAAAGCGGCGTAAGCACACAAGCCACCTTGTTGCGCAGTATGCGTATCTTGTCCATGCGTCCGGGTGCCTTACCCCATCCGCCAGGTTCAAGATTGATAGCCGCCTCGGAGCGTGTGCGGTGCGAGGTGATATGTTCGAACTTGCCAGGTCCGTATATCTCGTTGTCGATGATGTCAAGCTGTACCGACGGCATTATCATGCGTATGCCGTTGCACGAGGAGTTGAGCACGTTGTGGTTGATACTCATGCGCTCCCAATAGCCGCCCGCAATGGCGTCGTCGCCGGTGTGCATCTCGCAGCGCGATATCTCCACACGCTTCGCTCCACGGATGTATATGCCGTCCCATCCACCTTCTATATATAGATTATGAAACTGCGACTTTTCTATCTGGTAGCCCAGAAAAGCATAGTTGGCGGAGCGCTTCACGCTGAATCCGTCGAACGTCATGCGCTTGCAGCCAGCCATCAGTATGGTGTGCGGACCGCGCATGTGCTCCTCGCCAAGCGGATTGCGCACGTCGGCGCCGTCGATGCAGCCCTTGCCCTCTATACCTGCATTGCTCACGCCTACAGCGAACACCATCGCCTTAGACCACTGCGAGTCGGTAGCCGAGTTGTAATTGACCGTGCCCTGACCGCTCTCATAGCGCGAGAGGTCAAGCGTAGTCTGCAGCGAGGCGTAGGCGTTTATGTCCTGCACGCCTTTCAGCACAGCGCCCTGCTCAAGAAAGAGCGTCACGCCCGACTTCAGATAGACTGAACCCGTGCTGTACTCACCGCACGGCACCACCACACGGCCTCCACCCTGCCCAGCGCAATGCTCTATGGCGCGGTTTATCGCCTCAGCATTGTTCACCGACTCGTTGTTGCTCACTGCGCCAAACGACGCAATGCTCACCACAACAGATAAAATAAAACTGATCATACTTATCAATTCTTTAGGTTATACATTATTTTTATATAGATACACGTACTTTTTTTATAGATTTACGCTCTTACGACATAGTTCTCGCCATTCATCGGATAGGTGTCATTGCCGCTAAACAGCGTGTAAAGATACGAAAATCTTGCAAAAACAGCCCCAAAAACGGGTTTCAATGCAGAAAAATCAACTTTTTGAGTTTTTCTTGAAAAAAGTTATGAAAACATTTGGTGGTTACAAAAGAAACCACTACCTTTGCACTCGCTTTTAAGGAACAACGCTTAAAGCTTTAAACAATGGCTCCGTAGCTCAACTGAATAGAGCATCTGACTACGGATCAGAAGGTTGCAGGTTTGAATCCTGCCGGAGTCACTCTAAAGAGGATATTACTTCATGTAATGTCCTCTTTTTTGTTATATACGTATAAGATTTTGTAGTACACGCCTAAGATTTGGCGTATACCAAAAAGCGTTTTTGTTACACATTGTGTTACACTTCGCATTGAAGTCGTGTTACATTCATCGTTCTATTTCAACTTTATTATATCGCTCCACCTTGTTGTGGGGCATGCGCTTTTAAGGTCGTGCTTTATGGCATCGGCAAACTTCCTGCCGTTCGGGTACTGCTGCGACGAGAGAATCACGGTTTCGGTGCCGTCCACCTTGTTTATACGGTCTACGGCGCTGTCGAGTTGCATCATGTGCTGATACTTTTCGGCGTCGAACGTGAAGAGATCGGTCTGCACGGCGGCGTTCGGCACCACGCCCATCAGCACCACTCCGGCACGCTTGTAGTGAATGTCCTCACGATAGATGCGACGGAGGCATGTCGTGGCAGCCTTCACCACCTCAATGGTTGAAGACGACGGCGTAGAAAGGTTCACTTCGGTCATGTTGCAATACTGCGTGAGGTCGGGGCGGAAGCGGTTCGACTCTACGAATACGCCCACGATACTGGCAGCCGACTGCTGCTTGCGCAGTTTCTCGGCACAACGGGCAGCGAAGTTGGCTACGTGCGTGCGGAGCGTATCGAAATCGCACACCATGCCGCCGAAGCTGCGACTCGTGCAGATGCTCTTCTTCTTAGCCGGCAGGTCGTCGGGCACGCAGTCGGTGCCGTTCAGCTCAGCCCAAGTGCGCTCCACGACCACGGTCTTGAACGTAGCACGCACCCACGAACGCGAGTGCGTAGCGAAGTCGTACGCTGTACGTATGCCATAGGCTTCGAGTCGGGCAGCATAGCGTCGACCGATGCCCCACACCTCACCAATCGGGTAAAGCGCAGCAGCCTTCAGCCGGCGATCATCGGTGTCGATGACGCAACAATGGTTATAGCCAGCGTATTTCTTCGCGAAGTGGGAAGCCATCTTTGCCAGCGTCTTAGTAGGCGCAATGCCTATAGTGAGCGGCATGCCCACCGACTGCAACACTCGCAGGTGCAGCTCTTCGCCCCACTCCTTCAGTTGCTCTACAGAGAAACCGTCGAGAATGGCGAACGCCTCGTCGATTGAATAGCGGAAGCATTGCGGCGCCATGTCGCGTATGATGGTCATCACGCGACCGGTTATCTCGCCATACAGCTCGTAGTTTGACGAGAGCGCCTCTATGCGCACATTTGGAAACAGCTGACGCAGCTGATAGAACGGCGTACCAGCCTTCACGCCCAAGTGCTTAGCCTCAGCGCTGCGCGCCACCACGCACCCGTCGTTGTTAGAAAGCACGACAACCGGTTTCCCCTCCAGATCTGGACGGAAAATACGCTCGCAACTCACGTAGCAGTTGTCGCAATCGCAGATGGCATACCACTTCATCGTCTCCATTGTTTTATAGTCCACACCACGACACCCCACACACGGAAGTTGTCGTCGGCGTCGATGCGTATAGGCAGATAGTTAGCGTTGGCGGGTCGCAGCTCGATGTAGCCCTCCTCCTTGTGCTTCAGGTCGAGATACTTGATGGTAAACTCGCCGTTGACGAACGCCACAATGACGTCGCCGTCGACGGGCTGCAGCGAGCGGTCGATCACCGCAATGTCGCTGTCGCAGATACCAGCCTCAATCATCGAGTCGCCCGACACACGCCCGTAGAACGTAGCCTCAGGATTCTTTATAAGGTCGCGGTTGAAGTCGAGACTATCGTGCAGATAGTCGTCCGCCGGACTCGGGAAGCCCGCCTTTATCGTAGGTGCAAGTGCAAGCGCGAGCCGATGTGCGAAGTCGCCCTTCAGAAGTTCTATCTTTCCAGCCTTATCATTATCCATTCTCAGATTCATTTTATTTTCGCAAAGGTAGCCATTTTTTATAAGTTCTCATGAAAAACGGCGATTATCCCACGTATTTTTACTAATTTTGCAAGATAAGAATAGAAAATATAAACAAAACAGATACAATCAGTATGGAATTAGCAAGCAAATACGATCCACAAGCAGTGGAATCGAAATGGTATCAGTACTGGCTTGACAACAAACTCTTCAGTAGCAAGCCCGACGGACGTGACCCTTACACTATCGTTATACCGCCACCAAACGTGACTGGCGTATTGCACATGGGCCACATGCTCAACAATACGATCCAGGATATCCTCGTGCGCCGCGCACGTATGGAGGGAAAGAACGCTTGTTGGGTGCCCGGTACCGACCACGCATCTATCGCTACTGAGGCTAAGGTGGTGAACCGTCTTGCAGAACAGGGCATAAAAAAGCGCGACCTCACTCGCGAACAGTTCCTTGAGCATGCTTGGAACTGGACCAACGAGCACGGCGGCATCATCCTCAAACAGCTGCGCCGCCTCGGCGCATCATGCGACTGGGACCGCACAGCGTTCACAATGGACGAGAAGCGCTCTGAGAGCGTGCTGAAGGTGTTCGTCGACCTCTACAAGAAGGGACTCATCTACCGCGGTCTGCGCATGGTGAACTGGGATCCGAAGGCACAGACCGTGCTCTCTACCGAGGAGGTTATCTACCGCGACGAGAAGAGCCACCTCTTCAACCTGCGCTACTATGTGGCTGACGCCGACGTGAACCCGGTTGTACCGACAGGCTGCGATGGCGAGGTGCTGCATCAGGACGCCGACGGACGCTACTACGCTGTTGTAGCTACAACACGTCCGGAGACTATCATGGGCGACACAGCAATGTGTATTAACCCGAAGGACCCGAAGAACCAGTGGCTGCGCGGACACAAGGTAATCGTGCCGTTGGTGAACCGCGTGATTCCGGTTATCGAGGACCGCTACGTAGACATCGAGTTCGGTACGGGCTGTCTGAAGGTTACTCCGGCGCACGACGTGAACGACTACGCGCTCGGCAAGACTCACAACCTCGAAACTATCGACATCTTCAACCCCGACGGCACTATCTCTGAGGCTGCAGGCATGTATGTAGGCATGGACCGCATGGACGTGCGCAAGCAGATTGTAGAGGATATGAAGACTGCCGGACTGGTAGAGAAGATTGAGGACTACGACAACAAGGTGGGCTACTCGGAGCGCAACCAGGACACAGCCGTAGAGCCGCGCCTCTGCAAGCAGTGGTTCCTCTCGATGAAGCACTTCGCAGACATCGCTCTGCCGCCAGTGCTCGAGGGCAAGATCAAGTTCCACCCGACAAAGTACGTCACAACATACCGCAACTGGCTGGAGAACATTCAGGACTGGTGTATCTCGCGCCAGCTCTGGTGGGGACATCGCATTCCGGCTTACTTCCTTCCTACAGCCGAAGGCGAAGAGGAGAAGTACGTAGTAGCGCTCACCGCAGAGGAGGCACTCGAGGAGGCTCGCAAGATTGAAGGCTACGAGAACATCACAGCCGACCAGCTCGTTCACGACGAGGATGCACTCGACACATGGTTCTCTTCATGGCTCTGGCCAATATCGCTGTTCGACGGCATCAACAACCCGGGCAACGAGGAGATTAAATACTACTACCCCACAAGCGACCTCGTAACCGGTCCGGACATCATCTTCTTCTGGGTAGCTCGTATGATTATGGCTGGCGAAGAGTACATGAAGGACGTGCCGTTCCGCAACGTATACTTCACCGGTATCGTGCGCGACAAACTGGGCCGCAAGATGTCGAAGTCGCTCGGCAACTCGCCCGACCCTATCGCCCTCATCGAGAAGTACGGCGCCGACGGCGTGCGCATGGGCATGATGCTCTCTGCTCCCGCT
>ERZ1023886.360-NODE-360-length-18809-cov-20.460382_pt1 | contig 18809 bp, 15 predicted proteins | sample MGYA00380395_ERZ1023886 | MGnify/ENA primary metagenome ERZ1023886 (study PRJEB33179, sample SAMN07449002) | human gut metagenome | biome: Human-gut; feature: Human associated habitat; material: Faeces | host: Homo sapiens | place: India: Bhopal | collected... | reverse complement strand
TATTTTTGCAGTGGCTTAACCTCTATCACCATCCCTTCATCTGTTACTTCATTGGATGGGTTTTGCTTCCAAGGTTGCAGTGGCTTAACCTCTATCACCATCCCTTCATCTGTTACTTCATTGGGTTGGAATTGCTTCGAAGATTGCAAAAATCTGGAAACTGTATATTTTAAAGGTAAATATTGTAGATCAAATTATGCAGACTTAGAAATACCAACGACATGTATAATCAAGGTTCCAACAGAATACCTACAGGGTTATAAAGATTCCTTTGGATCTGATTATAAATATATCTATGCCTGGAATCCTGATGGATCAGGTGATGATACAAAACCGGTTACTCAATGTGCCACTCCATCCGTTTCTTACGAATCTGGAGAGTTGAAGTTCGCTAGCGAAACAGCTGGAGCTGAGTATCATTATACGATAACGGATGCTGATATGGCTTCTGATGCTTATAGCAAGGAAGGCAAGGTTACTCTTTCTGCTGCCTATAATATTTCTGTTTATGCTACAGCAGATGGATATAAAGCATCTGATAAGGCGGAGGCAACTCTGTATTGGATTAATGCTAACCAGGATAATGGTACCAATATCAATATGGTAAAAACACGTGGCGTTGTGGCTTCTGCCCATGATGGTATTGTTACTCTCTCTGGACTTGATAATGGCGAAGTGGTGAAGTTCTATGCAGCTGATGGAAAACTCGTCGGTTCATCTTCTGCCGTAGATGGTACCGCTTCCTGCGCTGTATCAGACACCATGGTCATCGCAAAATTCGGTGATAATGCCATCAAGGTTGCCGTAAAATAAACTTCGTAGATTCTAAAATATAAAGAGTTTGATGCCCAGGAATTGGTGCGTCAAACTCTTTTTTGAATGGTAATTCCCATTTCTTCTTTCTTGTTTTGTAAGCAGACCATGGTTTTACAGCTCGTTTTTATACTATTAAACATAAATATTCACTTTTGCGAGATTTTTCTTGCGGAAAATTTTGTGATTTCAATAATTATTCGTATTTTTGCAGCGTCAGTCCTCGCCAAGCCTCTTAACAATGCTCAAATCGTGCGAGGCGTTTTTTGTTTATACACATTTGAATATGGCGAATCTTATTCCCTTTACAAAACGGTTTGAATCTTCTGAAAATCTCGTTAATTTGCTTGAATCTCGAGGTTTACAGATTTGTGACAGAAACAAAGCCATACAATACCTTGACAATATTGGTTATTACAGATTGTCTGCTTATATGTATCCTTTGTTGAAGATGCCTAAAACAGCACATTTGTATAAGGAAGGTTCATCATTCAAAAAGGTGATGATGCTTTATCGCTTTGACAAGAAACTGAGACTACTCATGTTCAATGAAATAGAAAAGATTGAAATTGCTATCAGACGTGCGGTGATGCAAATAACAGCAGATATGACAGGCAATCCTTTCTGGCTTACTGACTCTTCTTATTTCTTGGATAGTTCAAAGTTTAATGAAACAATGCGAGCTATATCCAAGGAATATAGCAAATCTAAGGAGGAGTTCATTCTCCATTTCAAACGAACCTACTCAGAACCTTACCCACCATCGTGGATTTTAGGAGAACTGCTTACTATTGGAAACGTCAATGCCATTTATCGTAACATCAAACAAAATCGCATACGCAAGCGTATTGCCAAACGTTTTGGGTTGCCTATCAATGTGTTTGAGTCATGGCTTACGGTTATTGCTGTTACTCGAAATGCCTGTGGTCATCATTCAAGAGTATGGAACAAGCAGAATGCTATTCAGCCAGCAATTCCCAATAGTCCCGCAGGAGAATGGATAACGCTGCCAACAGATTCCATGCGTGCTTACTTTGATCTTTGCATCATCAAGTACTTTCTTAATGTTATATCCCCCAATAATGATATGCAGTCCAAACTAACATGGTTGTTCATTCGGTTTCCCGAAATTGACTTAAAAGCTCTCGGCTTTCCGCAGGGATGGGAAATGGAACCATTATGGAGGTAATTTCAAGTAAAATAGTCTTTTTGCCCCGATATATAAAACTTAGGCTTATGGTACATGTAAATGAAACAATAGTAATCAAGAGCTCTTCTCCCAAGCGTTGATTTGGCTATATTCAACACTTGGCAGTTTTAACTTTTAACTAGATTGCTATTTGATGTCTTGGCGATATGTAATCCGCAACAAATATTCATGCTATTCTATAACCCTCTTGAAGAGAAATAATCTGTGCTTGTTTCTGTAAATCTTCCTTCAGTATGCCATTTCACAAAATCTTCATAAGTTTTGAAATCCGATTGAAAATGTAAAAAACTAGCAAGGTATCGTGCAACATTCTTAAATCCCATATCTTTTAATCTTTCTATTCGATTTTTAGCAAACTGCATTTCTTTTTTTAGAAAATCAATATCATTGCATGAGATTTTTTCTGATGCTCCATCTATTATGGATAGATTTATAATATGGTAAAGATTTTCTTCAAAGAATGTTGGCTTGTTCAATGCATAAACAAGCAAATGATTTCTATCTAGTGGGATAATGAATTCTTCTAGGATTTTCCCTCTTTTGCATTCTGATTTGATTGGTATATATGGAATGTCACCTATAATCATCGGCTTAGAAGTTTCCCAAATATAAAATTTGTCATTGAGATTTTGCCAATCGTGCTTGCGAACATTTTCGTCATAAAACAGGGGCATAAATGCTTTTTGGTTCTCAAGTTTAGATTTTATGTCTAACACGATATCGGGGATATCCTCATCCTTGCAATACTTATTCGTTTTGCTATTGTAAAGATGAATATCTCCAGTAAGCAGCCCATCGTTGTCTATAAGTTCTTTAACATGACTATAGCCGTTTGGTACTCTCCAATATAGACCTAATACGAATTCAACGATGTCTGCCTTTGTTTGGAGAGGCATCGCATTTATATCGTAACCATATTTATTACGCATGTCAGAAAACGCCAAGGCGTAACGATTGTCTTTCTCAAAAAAGAAATCTTTTTCAAGATCAATTTGTCCATATTCACCCAAATCAATGTTATTTAGGTTATTTTCGTAGTAAATGCCTGCTGTAGAAGAATCTCTATATGTTTCATATTCCTTTCTACAATAATGTAGCTTTTCGCCTTTGTTCACGAAGCCTTTTAAGTAAAATTGTGGCAGATAATGATGCTTTATACTCATTTTGCAAAATTTTTGATTATATTTATTAATACTAATGTTACAGCATGATGTTGAAATTCGTATGCGGTATGACAAAGGTACAAATAATATTTGAATAGATGTTTTTTTTAACACTTTTTTATTGCTAATTAGATGCATCTAGGTCTTTCCTTATAACGTCAGAAAGGATTAGAATATAATTTTTACCAGATGTCTATCTAGTTACCTTTTTCCTTTCAAAGGCCAAAGAAAACTAAAAATACTCCGAAAACTTGTCTGTTAGGCTAATATTCATTTACTTTGCATTTTGAATATTAACTAAATAGATAAGATTATGCCAGATTTTTCAGACACAGAGCGCCGACTTATTGAATTATTGGAGGTCGGAGTGATAATTTTTCTGCCCAAAATTTGGTGTTTTAAAATAAAGGTAGTATTTTTGCCCCGAAAATAAGTATCTTATGTAACCATACAGAGATATTTTATCTGATACTTTACCACCGACAAAGGTGGTAATATACCACCATAATAAGTAGTAAACTATTAAAATTTGGCAATGACATTAGATGCAATATACAACAAATGGTTATCTCTCCAACCACTCACGGAAGCTGAACAAAAAATGCTCAGTAAAAGATTTACTGTTGAATATAACTACAACAGTAACCATCTGGAAGGCAATACATTGACATATGGTCAGACAGAACTTCTGTTGCTTTTCGGCAAAGTTAGCGGAGAAGGTCACTTAAAGGATTTCAACGATATGAAAGCAAGTGAGGTTTCTGTAAAAATGATGCAAGAAGAAGCGTCAAACAGGAAAGAGCCACTGACCCAAAACTTCATCAGAACCCTGCATCATACTTTGCTTCGTGAGGATTATACAGAGTACCGAACGTTACCCAACGGAGTGCAGACAAGCTTTGTAATCCATGCAGGACAATATAAGACACGCCCTAACAGCGTTATTACACGTTATGGCGACCGATTTGAATATGCTTCGCCAGAAGAAACGCCAGCCCTAATGTCTGACCTGGTAGATTGGTACAACGGAGAGGAAGAAAGGGGGAAGTTGACGCCTGTAGAACTAGCAGCTCTTTTTCATTACCGTTATATACGGATTCACCCTTTCGAGGATGGTAATGGGAGAATAGCCCGACTCATGGTAAACTATATCCTTTCCCGACATAACTGGCCTATGATTGTTGTAAGAAGCAGAAAGAAACAGGAATATCTTGAGGCTCTGCACCAAACAGACATCATAGTAGGTGCCGTTCCATCGGTTGGTGCGCATGCCACAATCAAACAGATTGGCAGTTTTTTGAGATACTTTGAGAAATTAGTTGCAAAGGAAATACAGACGAATATTGATTTTGTAACTCGTAAGGATGAAGATGTTTGGTGGTATGATGGAGAAATCATTACAACAAAGAGTAAGAATACGGCACGTATACTAAGAATGATGAGGGAGGATCCTTATATTACTTATGCGGATCTAACTACTTCATTAGGTATCAATACTTCTGCTGTTCAGAAACTGGTAAAACGTTTGGTAGAAAGAGGCTATATCACACGTCATGGCAATGGTTGTTGGAGGGTAATAGCGACTTGTATCGTTTGAATCTATGTCGTTAATCCTACCCATGCTCCCTGTTTTAGGGTGCATGGGTAGTTATTTTTTTTAGAGAAGTGTGACTTTGATTTTTTGTTCTGATGAATGAGGAGATTTAGATGGCAGTTATATGCTGCTCAATATCAGATAAATATAAAAGTCCCCCAACTTGGGGGAAATTTATATTGCACCCCATTTTACTAAACTTTCACCTTAAGCTGGGGATAAGGATCAAGCTTGCCAGTGTACTGCTAAAAACATTTTCCCAACTTTTATCGAAAAACTCTTGCGAGTTTCAGAATATTGTTGTACCTTTGGGGGAGTAAATTGATAGAATGTAGAACTTAAAAGCGACGTAACTATATGAATATCAGACAAATTACCCCCCCCTATCAGTGGGGCGTCAAGGCTCTTGTAGCCTTTATACTAACGTTCGTCCTTGCCAGTTGTAGCAAGGATGAATCTATTGATACTGGTGAGCGTGTCATCCGTATTGAAGCTAATAGTACACGTACTTACTATGCCATTAGTAAAACAGAGGGTATTACCTATACATCTACAGGTATAGCGTGCCTTATCAATCAAGATACGAAACATCCCAAATGGATACTTAGCTATGAAGAGATAGCTAAGCGATTAGACATATCCCTATCGCATGCTTCAACAATGCAAATTGCCTTTACCAAAGTCCTGAAAGATGGTCTTTGGCGTTTTGCCGTGCAGTTTGATGGTCAAAAGGAAGGCAGCGAATATTCGATAGACGTAAATCCCGAAACAGGCTGCATCGAATGGGTGCAGAGCATTGAAGAAATGCCTGATGGGGAGGTTACGCTCCATTTTAATCATTAATTAATCAGTAAAATTTTATATAAATGGCAGTTAAGAAATCTGAGTTATACAGCTCTTTATGGGAGAGCTGTAACCAGTTGCGTGGCGGCATGGATGCCAGCCAATATAAGGATTATGTACTTGTTGTACTCTTCCTAAAATATATCAGTGACAAGGCAAAGGCTGATAAGGATTATCTTCTCAATATTCCTGAAGGATGTTTTTGGGAGGATATTCTTGCGCTTCGTTATAAGAGTAATATCGGTGAAAGACTGAATGAAATCATCCATCAGATTGCAGAGGAAAATGATCTGAGCGGCGTGATTGATACTGCCGATTTTAATGATGATACCAAACTGGGTAAGGGTAAGGACAAGGTAGATACTTTGTCTAAACTTGTTACGGCTTTCACAAAAAATGCACTTGATTTTTCCAGCAACCGTGCTGGTGATGATGACCTTCTGGGTGATGCCTATGAATACCTGATGAAGAATTTTGCTTCAGAAAGCGGTAAGAGTAAGGGACAGTTTTATACTCCAGGCGAGGTGAGTCGTGTGATGGCAAAGGTGATTGGCATTCATCAGGATCTACATGAAAATATCTCGATTTATGACCCAACCTGTGGCTCAGGCTCACTACTTTTGAGAGCTTTGAGCGAGTCTTTGCATCCCAACAATACGGCTCTTTTTGGTCAGGAGAAAGACATCAATAATGTGGGTATGGCTAAGATGAATATGATTCTTCACGGCTATGAATGCAGTGATATTCAGCAGGGTGATACCCTTAATAATCCACAGTTCCTCAGTTCACCTACCGCCTTGCAAACCTTCAATTACGTGGTAGCCAATCCTCCTTTTAGCCAGAAATCATGGTTGAAGAGTGCTAAGGAAAACGACATGTTTGAGCGCTGGGGTAATGGTGTAGTGGATATGGAAGAAGGCTCCCGTACTCCTTCTTCTATCGGTGTGCCACCTGAGAAAAATGGCGATTACGCCTTCTTGCTTCATATCATCAAGTCGATGGCTGTTGATGGTAAGGGCGCATGCATTTTGCCTCATGGTGTTTTGTTCCGTGGCAATGCAGAGGGGGAAATCCGCAAGAACATTGTCAAGGCTGGTTATATCAAGGGACTCATCGGACTGCCACAAAACCTTTTCTATGGTACCGGAATAGCCGCCTGTATCATCATTCTTGATAAGCAGGATGCGGCTGAGCGTAAGGGAATCTTTATGATTGATGCCAAGGATGGCTTTGTAAAGGATGGAAATATGAACCGCCTGCGTGAAGAGGATATCCAGCGTATTGTTGACACATGGGAAGCATGGGTTGACGTACCTCATTATGCTCGTTTTGTTCCACAGGAAGAGATTGAGAAGAATGATTACAATCTGAACATCCCTCGTTATATTGAGGCTCGTGATACCGAGATTGTACAGGATATCGAAGCCCATCTTAAAGGTGGCTTGCCAAAGCACGATATAGAGCAGCTTTCCGATTATTGGAAGGCATTGCCAACATTAAAGGATGAACTGGTAAAAGATCAGGGTAATGGTTATTATGCCTGGGCGGTATCCAGAGAGCAGATTGATGGTATCATCAACGACAATGAGGATTATCAGACTCAGCAAGCCACATTGAAGCATCATTGTAGAACTGATTTTATGGAGCAGTGGCAGGAAACCATTTACGACCTGGCAGAAAGCAGCGAAAAGCCGAAGGCTCTCATTGAAAGAATTGGACAAAGCATTCGTAATCTGTTTGGCGAGGGAAACCTGTTGGTTGACGAATATGATGCCTACGAACAGCTGATGAATTACTGGGCAGAAACCATGCAGGATGATGTCTATATGATTATGGCTGATGGCTGGAAGCTTAACCTCCGTCCTAAGCTGAAAGAGGATAAAAAAGAGAAGAAAATGGTTCCTGTGGTGGTGAAAACCTGGAATGATTTGGAAAGTGACCTCTTGCCTGTAGAGTATATCGTTAATCGATTTTGTAAGAGTGAATTGGATGCGTGTGATGAGTTGTCTGCCAGCATTGCTTTTATGGAGAATGAGGTGGCAAACTTAGTTGAGGAGAATGATGATGTTTTTGATGCAAAAAATTTCGAGAAGGAGAAGGTTAACTTAGCTTCTGTTAAGAAGCGTGCCAAAGTTACTGTAAGGGAAGAACTTGATCATCTTATGGAGTGGCTTGATTTGCAAAGTTCTATCAAAGCAGAAAAAAACAAGTTGAAGGAAGCCAATGACAAGTTGTTGTCTCGTGTAAAAGAGGAATATGAATTGTTGGCGCAGAATGAAATGAGAGTAAAGAATCTCGTAAAGGAGAAGTGGGTAAATGCTATTTCTACTCGCATAGAATCTGAGTTGAGCCGTAGTATCGAACAGTTGAAAGGTCAGCTTTCTGCCATTTCAGACCGCTATGACCAGACTCTTCCTTCTATTGATAAGGAAGTTGAAGATTATGAAAGCAGGGTGAATGCTCATCTTGCTCAAATGGGTTTTGTTCTTTAATGAATGGAGGATTGAGTATGGTTGAAATGAAAAGTGGTTATAAAATGACGGAAGTCGGGGTGATACCTGAGGACTGGGAGGTTTGTGAATTAAGAAATCATTTAGTTTTACTTACTGATTACGATGCCAATGGAAGTTTTGCAGATATGGCTAGCAATGTGGTTACAACTACAGGAAATGGATATGCATGGTATGTAAGAGCTACAGATTTAGAGCAGCAGTCTTCACTTTCTGAAGTGAAATATGTTGATGAAAAATCTTATCGTTTTTTGAGAAAATCTACACTGTATGGCGGTGAAGTGTTACTGGCTAAAAGAGGAGAAATAGGAAAAGTTTATTATTTTCAGATGAAGACAAAGAGGGCAACTTTAGCTCCTAATTTATATTTGTTGAAATTGAAAGATACTATAAATTCATATTTCCTGTTCTCGCTATTCAAATCGACATTTGGGCAAAATTTGTTGAAATCTATAAATGCATCAACGTCTTTAGGGGCAATTTATAAGGATGATGTAAAAGGGTTAAATATTCTGATACCGCCTTTTGAAGAGCAGGCGTCCATTGCCACAGCCCTTTCTGATGTAGATTCTCTTATCTCTGCCTTAACCAAAAAGATAGAGAAGAAGAAGGCTATCAAGCAGGGACTTATGCAGCAGCTCCTTACTGGTAAGAAAAGATTGCCAGGGTTTTGTGGAGATTGGATAAAAAAGAATGTCTCTTCTGTTTCTGACATATTTAGAGGCGGATCACCAAGACCAATAGAAAACTATATAGTAAAATCAGGTGGAGTAAATTGGATAAAAATAGGTGATGTAGATTCTTCTGCTAAATATATTTTTAGAACGAATGAACAAATTATAGAGTCTGGTATTCAATATTCTAGATTTGTTCATTCTGGTGATTTATTATTGTCAAATTCAATGAGCTTTGGAAGACCTTACATACTTAAAACAGAAGGTTGTATCCATGATGGTTGGTTGGTAATTCAAAATTATGATAAGTATTTTGATAAAGAATTTCTTTATTATTTACTAGGCTCGGATGAAGTACTAAAGCAATATAAATCGTTGGCTGCTGGTAGTAGTGTTTTAAATCTTAATAAGGATATACTAGGTAAGGTTGTTCTGTATTTCCCTCCGTCAATATCAGAGCAAACCGCCATTGCCAACATCCTTTCCGATTGCGATTCTGAAATCGCCGCACTCGAAGAAAAGCGAGATAAATACAAGGAGATTAAGCAAGGCATGATGCAGCAACTCCTAACAGGCAAGATCCGTTTAATTAAGTAAAAATGATAGCTTATGGACTCACATATAGGCGAACCCGAAAGACCGGTTCAAAACAGATTGCTAGCTCTCTTCAAGGAGAAGCTAAAGTACGAATATCTCGGCAACTATGAGTATCGTACTTGTAATCGTAACATAGAAAGAAAACTTCTCTTCGATTACTTGATGAGTACGAAAAAGTGGTCGGGGGATGAGGCGAAGCGTGCCATTGCCATATTGGAAAAGGAGGCATACTGTACACCTCAGAACATGCAGGAGAAGAACGAGAAGGTGTATTCCCTGCTCCGTTATGGTGCGAATGTATCTCCCGATGTAGGTACTAAAAAGATTACTGTGAATCTGATAGACTGGGAGCATCCTGATAAGAACCAATTCTATATCGCAGAAGAAGTAACCATCAACAGCAGCACGCCTGATAGCTTTGCGAAGCGACCAGACTTGGTTATCTATGTGAATGGTATCGCCTTGGCTGTGATAGAACTGAAACGAAGTAAGGTGAGCGTGCATGATGGTATCCGCCAGACGATAGGCAATCAGCAGGAGAATTTTATCCGTCCTTTCTTCTCAACGGTACAACTGCTTTTTGCCGGCAACGATAGTCAGGGCTTATATTATGGCGTGATAGATACACCCGAAAAGTTCTGGCTCAGATGGAAAGAACCGGATGCAAGCATTCCTAACGAACTGGATAGAAGTGTTACCCAGTGGTTTAATAAGGAACGATTGCTGGAAATGATTCATGATTTTCTGGTCTTTGATGCTGGAGTCAAGAAGGTTTGTCGCCCTAACCAGTATTTTGCCGTAAAGGCAGCTCAACCACGTTGCGAGAAGAAAGAAGGTGGTGTGATATGGGAAGCGCAGGGTAGTGGCAAAAGCCTGATTATGGTTTGGCTGGCAGAGTGGATTCATGAGAATATTGATAATTCTCGTGTTGTTATCATCACCGACCGAGAAGAACTGGATGAACAGATTTCTGATGGTTTCAAGGATACCGGAGAAACCATTGCCCGTGCCAAGAGCGGTGCAGGTCTTATCGCTATGCTCAATGAAGAGGCTCCTTGGCTGCTCTGTACCTTGATTCATAAATTTGGCAAGAAGAATGTGGAAGGTAAGGGCGATATGGCTGGAGTGAAATCAGAGATACCCCTGGAAAAGTATCTGGAGGATATCGTAGCCCAACTTCCTCAGGGATTTAAGGCAAAGGGAAACATTTTCGTCTTCATCGACGAGTGTCATAGAACGCAAGGCGGTTATCTGCATGAAGCCATGAAAACCATCATGGGCAAAGATGTGATGATGATAGGTTTTACGGGTACTCCTCTTCTCCATACGCAGAAGAAAGATACCTGGCAAACCTTCGGACCGCTGATTCATGCCTATAGGTTTAATGAAGCCGTAGAAGACGGTGTGATTCTCGACCTGCGCTATGAGTCAAGAAAAGTAGACCAGTTCTTGGGCAACAAGGACAAGATAGATGCCTGGTTTGAGAAGAAGACAAAGGGACTGAATAAGGTGGCTGCAGCCCGACTGAAAGGCAGATGGGCAACCATGCAGAACATCTTCAGTAGCCGTCAGCGCATAGATGCAGTGGTGGGTGATATTTGCTTGGATATGGACACCACGCCGATGCTGGTAAACCGACGTGGTAATGCCATTCTTGTGGCAGACAGCATTTATCAGGCTTGCAGATATTGGGATGCCTTCCAGAAAACAGCCTTAAAGGGACATTGTGCCGTGATTACCAGCTTTGAGGCAAAAGCAGATGATATCAATATGGCATCATCCGGCGAGAACGAATCTGAGGATGAATACAAATATCGCATCTACAAGGAAATGACAGATGGACATAAAAGCGTTTCTGCCTTTGAGGCCTATGCCAAGAAGGAATTTATTGACCATCCTAAGAATATGCGCCTCCTGATTGTGGTAGATAAACTGCTTACTGGTTTCGATGCTCCATCTGCCTGTGTGCTTTATATTGATAAGCACATGGAAAACCATAATCTCTTCCAAGCTATCTGCCGTGTGAATCGCGTGGATGGTGATGGTAAGGAATATGGCTACATTGTAGATTATCAGAATCTGTTTGAATGCATATCAGGAGCCATCGGCGACTATACATCTGATGGTGCTGCTTTGAGCGGCTATGACAAAGAAGATATCGAAGGCTATATCAAGGAGAAAAACAAGGCGTGCCGAAAGGATTTGGAAGAAGCCAAGGAACAGGTGGAAGCCTTGCTTGAACTTGTTCATCCTCAAACAAGAGAAGGATTCTTCAGATATTTTGTCTATGATGATAATGCCCCGGAAGAGGAGATGGACAAGCAGTTGGATGATAATGCGGAAAAGCGCTCTAAGCTTTATAAGTATGTGCGCCGCTATCTGAATTGTTATGCCAACTTAGCCAATTCGTTGGAGGATATGGGGTATAGCGAAGCGGAACGCAAGGAGTATGCTGAATGTGCCAAGAAGTATGATGCCTTGAAGCGTGAGATAGAACTGCGCAGTAACGACCATATTGATATGCGACGTTATGAACCGGATATGCGTCAGGTTCTTGACCTTTATGTGAAGGCTGAGGACAGTGAGGTGATTGCCAAACTGGACGATACCTCTTTCCTGGATATTTTGGCTGCTCAAAATGAAGAACAGCTCAATGATTTGCCTGACGAACTGAAAGATGAATATGGCAGGGCATCAGCAGAGACCGTAGAAGCGAATCTGCGTGAAGTAATCCGCAAGGACAGTCCTTTCAACCCAGCTTATTACGGAAAGCTTTCCATCATCTTGCAGGAGTTGATAGATAAGCGTAAGAAGGAAATGCTGGATTACGAAGAGTATATGAAAGAACTGATAGAACTTGTGAAGAAAGCGAGAGGTAAATCAGCCAATTCATATCCTGAATCCATCAAAACACCGGGTATGCGAGCTCTCTATGATAACTTGGGACAGAATGAATACCTGGCTATTCGGGCTCATGAGGTAATCAGGGAGAATGCCATTGTTGGTTTCAGAGATAATAGATTGAAACAAAGAAAATTGATCAAAGCACTCGCAAAATTGCTGGGAGACGAAATGGCACAGAAGATATATGATATAATCAAACTTCATGATGAGTATGGAAAAGGTTACTGTTAGTGATATTGCTATTGAGGTGGAACGCAAGAATATCAAGCATATCCATCTTGCCGTGTATCCACCTGATGCAAGGGTACATATCTCGGCTCCGGAGTTTATGACGCTAGAAAGTCTCCAGCTTTATGCCATCGATCATCTGGTATGGATTCGTCAAGCCATAGCTCGAATCAATAGTACAGAGAGACAGAGTGACCGTATCTATGTATCGGGCGAAGACCATTATTACATGGGTCGTCGATATCTGCTTAAAGTTCACGAGAAGGGCTTTGGACCAACGGTTAAAATCAGTGGCAGATATATTAACCTATTTGTGAAATATGGTGCAGACAAGGAGTATCTGGCTAATGCCATGAAGGAGTGGTATCGAGCTAAGTTGATGCATTTGCTGGAAATGTTGGTTCCCAAATGGGAAGAGAAGATGGGCTTGAAATGTGGTGGCTTTACTATTCGGGAAATGAAGACAAGGTGGGGTAGTTGTAACCAGCGCACCTATAAGCTTCTCTTTAACCTAGAATTGGCAAAGAAACCTAAGCCTTGCATCGAGTATGTGGTGGTGCATGAGTTAGCTCACATCGTGTCTAAAAATCACGATGCTCAGTTTAGAGCTGTGCTTGACAAGCACATGCCTATGTGGGAGAAGTACAGGGATGAACTGAATGAGTTTATTCTATGATGAGATTTAAAAAGAGAAACGAGCATGTATGAAATGAACAAAGCCCTGCCCTACGAGCAGCAGGTAAAAATCTTGCTCCACCATTACGACCAGCTGGTGGTGGAGAATAAGGTCTTGAAGGCTCGTATCAAGGAGATGGAAGATGAAAAGGCAGAGTATGGCGACCCGAAAGAACTGCGGGAAATGCTGAAAACGCTTCCATCCAAGGTGAAACAGCTCAGAGAACTCTATAACGAGCGAGATTCAAGAATCAACTGGGCTAAGAAGAAACTGGTGACGTATCTGAGAAGTAAGGGGGTAAAATTACCGCCTATCATGACATTTACGAAAGCCGTGGAAATGGTAACGGATTCGCCGGAACAATCGTGAAAGTAAGGGGAAGTGTAGCACTAAAAATGCGCACTTCCCTATGAAAAAATAGGAAAAAGATAAATTTAACAACAACAACAAACTTAAAAATCAACAAAATGAAAGTAATTACATGAATTTTCGAGGTGTTGCTGATATCGCCAGCGACGTCTAATAGCTGCCTCACCTCGTGAAAATCATGAGGGCTACCTTCTCTAACTAGCTAAGGGTAGTTTTTTAGTCACTTCTTCATAAAAGAGATTTAATAAGGGAGTATTATGACTAAAACAATTTTATTTCTTTTGATTGCGCTTTCTAATTTAGGCGTAATCAGCCTGAGTGTATGTATCGTAGTTTATCTCAACGGCAAGCGCATGTTGGAGATGACTACAAGTGTTCAACAACTAGTTAATCTGCTGAATGATGACAATAAACTTAAATGTTAATTTCGAAAATGCACCAGATTGGCATTTTGGTCACAACATCTTTGGTGGGTCTTCTGATAAAGCTTCATCTGGTTCTTCATCAGATAGCAATCTCAATGAAGCTGACTTTGAGGATGTGAATGAAGGTAAGGATAAAGGAGAAGATAAATCTGGTTTTTCTCAGAAAATTATGCCGCTTCTGCCTTTTATCCCTCAGTTGCCTGAAGAATTAAAGAGTGAGAAGGCGGCAAGAATCCTGATGAGATTATATAAGGAGGAGATTTTAGATGAGAATTTCCAACCACTCAATCTTTCCAATTATCAGAAAGCATATCTTGCTTTTCAGATATCCGTCGCATTGGGGATAAATAATGTATGGAAGGTGTTTTCGGGATTTTGGAATATGAAGCCTTCTGTGATGAGAACCCGTTATAATGATGCGCTTTCTATGCCTTCTATATTGGGTTTTGGTGAAAAAATCAAAGAATATTTACGATAATGCGGTTTTTTGGTAAGTAGTACTAGTACGACCGTACGGGTACGCCCCATTTTTTATCCAAAATATCGCCGTACTTTTGCCCCGGAATTCAGAACCAACATGGTCTGGGTTCCGGGGCTTTTCCGTATATGGGAAATTGGTACCGCTTCCGGGGTACGGGATTTGGCGAATGGTCGCAGCTCCAACCAAGTTAATATATATAATGATGAAAGAAATGAAACCGTATTATTTCGAGCATCCTCAATATGGAAAAATGAGAGTGATGATGGTGGGAGGCAAGATCTTCTTCAACATGAGCGACTTGCATCGTATTTTCGACAAGACACCTAAGGAACTCTTTGAGATCGTGGCTGACACAGAGGGCGAGTTGAGAAACTTCCATATCGTGATGGAGCCAAAAAAGGAAGTTGAATTCAGAACCTTCTTCCTGGATATGGAAATGATGACTTCCAGCCGCAGAAAGAAAAACGTTGCCGTGGATTATAACTTCTGCGATGAGGTGATGGTGGCAGACATGGTGAACCCGCAGAAGCGTGGTGACAAGTTGATTGCCAAGTGGTTGCTGGGATTCATCAAGAACAGTCTGAACAACAAGATGTTTGTGTATTGCTACTGTGCTGATGGTGTTTTCCTGCTGTCTGACAACTCGGAGGTTATACCTATCGACGTTCGTTTCAATGGCAGAGTCCTGACCATCAATGACCAGATTTTTGATTAATAACATATCTTTCTAAAACTTCAATATATATGAGCAAGAAAAGTTTTTTGGCAGCTGCTGAGGCTGCTACAGAGGCGCTTTTGAACGCCCAGAGAGTAGATGCCAGTGTGATTACTGACGAGTGTGGCAACGTGGCTATCCGTAAGGCTCCTTGGAACGATACGGAGACCATTGCAGAGGAGGCGAAGGTGATTCCGGGCAGAATGGTTTGCAGCGGAGGCGAATGTGGAGACAAGCTCGACTTCAAGCCTTATGCCGTGACGGGCGAGAAGAGATATACCGAGATTATCCATACCTCGCATGGTGCCCTGAGAACCTCCCCTCAGCGTGTGTTCGCTTCCTTCTCCTTCCCGAAGGACATGAACAAGTCAGATATCCTGAAGTATCTTTACAAAGAGGTGCTGGAGATCAAGGGCAAGGCTAAGCATTTCAAGGAGGAAGTGGCATGGGAACAGTACAAGTAATGGCATTGAATCCGGCTCGCAGGGGTAATATGGGAAGGCTCAACTCTTCCCAGCCTCTGACGGTCTACGACAGCCTGACAGCCCAAAACTGGCTGAAGGGAGTGATTGAACAGATACGTGGTGAGAAGCCGATAACCGGCGTTGATGACGGCGACGTGAAGGCGGTGAAGAAGGCTAGAGAGGCGCTGAAAAAGCAGTTGCCTATCCGTGCCATCCACTACTACAGGTTCAGGAACAACCACCGTTCTGCCGAGGATGCGGACCCTGAGAGTTTCCTTTTCCAGACCACCGTGGACGTGGATGACGAGGAGTATGTGGAGCAGGCACTGGAGAAGGCACGCGAGCTGAACTGCAGCGACAGCATCTGGAAAGGAAAGCTGCTGCATCTGGAGTATTCGGCAAGAAAGAAGCTGCATATCGACATCCGTATGCCGATGGGTATGACCATCGAGGAGACGCAGAAGGCGTATTGTGAGGCGGCTGGGATTCCCTACGACAAGAGCTGCATTACGCCGGAGCGAATCATCTTCATCACGGATAAGGACTCCGAGATTTACCGTTCGAAGGAGTGGTATGGGGTGCTGCCGGATGAGGAGATAAAGGCTCGCAGAGAGGCTTTTCTCAAGCGTGGCTTAACGATTGACGGCAGGGGGACGGCTCGCTACAGCTTGCTTGCCGGGGATTGCAAATCCCCGGAACGCCTGGCGGGGGACTTTCAGGGGCAAATACCTAATGATAGTAATCCTTCTGGCGCTGCTATTCAGCCTGCCCAACCTGGTAATAGCCATCGTGTTGATGATTCTCATCTCTGCCCTGCTGGAGATGCTCAGAATGCTGGCTTCCTGGCAGCCCAGAAAGCAGCAGGACAAACTGATGCAGAAAGTGCCTGCGGAGTAGGACTTGCTGATGTCAAGAACCTGATAGCCTTCGACCTGTTTCAGGAATCAGCGGGACTGAAGGGGATGAATATCGATACCGTGGGGTCAAGACATTCCTCCCTGCTTGCTATTATGAGTGTTGGCGCTTCTCGTGTGATGAGCGAAGAGGAGCTGATGAAGGTGGTGGCTGAGAAGATGCCGAGCTATTATCAGGAGAATGACTGCCATCAGCTAATTCATGACTTCTATGCGAAATATGGGGATAGCTCCAAGCCGTTCTCAAGGGATGTGATTCGGGTGAACGCCTTGGCGGAGCAGGCTGCTAAGAGCTTGCTTGCCGGGGATTGCAAATCCCCGGAACGCCTGGCGGGCTTGACGATTGACGGAAAGGGAGTGGCTCGCTACAGCTTGCTTGCCGGGGATTACAAATCCCCGGAACGCCTGGCGGGTAATCATACAGTTCAAAGTTCAATGTTCCAAGTTCAAAGTAACGATGAGGAGTATCCTGCCCCTCCACCGATGCCGAAGAAGTTGCCGAAGCTGGTGGAGCTGCTGATTTCCAGGACACCGGAGATTTATCAGCCAGCCGTGGCTTGCGCCATCTTTCCTCCTCTCGCCACCCATCTCTGGAAGACGAGATTCAGATATATCGACAATGTGGAGCACGAGGCAACCCTATCCAGCGTGCTGCTTGCCGGCACGGGAGCAGGAAAGAGCTGCGTGCAGAAACCTATCGACTTCATCATGGAGGATATCCGTAAGCGTGACCAGGAAAACCTGAAACGTGAGAAGGAATGGAAGGACGAAATGATGCGCAAGGGTGCCAACAAGGACAAGCGTAAGCGCCCCGAAAACCTCATCATTCAGGAGATTGATGCCGACATGACCAACCCTGACTTCGTGATGCGTACAGCTGAAGCCAAGGAACATTTCCTTTACACTTCACTGAATGAAATTGACCAGTTTGATGCGCTGAGAGGTACCGGTATGCAGCAGTTCCGTATCATGTGTCTTGCTTTCGACCCTGGTAATCAATATGGACAGACCCGCGTGGGAACCCAGAGCGTAACCGAGCGTGTCACCATCCGCTTCAACTGGAATGCATCAACCACCATCCAGAAGGGCATCAAATACTTCAAGAGGGTGCTGACCGACGGACCTATTTCACGTATCAATTTCTGCACCATCCCGGAGCGTGACATCGGCGAGGATATTCCCATCTACGGAACCTACGATGAAGAATTCAGAAATGCCCTGAAACCCTACATTGATCATCTCTGTATGGCAACGGGACTGGTGGAATGCAAGGAGGCGTTCGAGCTTGCCAAGGTGCTGAAGGATGAGAATGCGGAGTTCTCCCGTCTGTCGCAGGATAGAGTCTACGAGAACCTGAGCTTCCGTGCCAACGTCATCGGCTATCTGAAAGCCTGCGTGCTCTATGTGGCTAACGGCTACAGATGGGAGCCGGAGATAGAGGATTTCATCCGCTGGAGCGAGCGCTACGATCTCTACTGCAAGATGCGTTTCTTCGGAGATGCCATCAAGAAGGCAGAGATAGAAGGGGAACAGGAGAGTAGGAGAGGACCGTCGAGCATCCTGGGGCTTCTGCCTGAGGAGTTTAACTATCAGCAGGTTGAAAACTTGCGCGTAGAGAATAAGATGAATGCCAATGGTACCATGAAAATGTTGAACAACTGGCTCTACCGTGGCTATATCAAGGTGAAGAAGAATGACTCAAATACTCAGTTACTCAAATACTCAGTTTTTATCAAGACCCATCAAAAATGACAAATATGAATTAGCGTATGGAAATAGTTGTAAAGCGAATAGCTAAGAAGAATACTTATACCATCGGCCGACTGTATCTGTTGGCTGATGGTGATGTGAAGCGAAAGACGTTGCCGGGCAAGCATACCGGCGACAAGCGAAGCTTCAGAAACAGTTTCGACATGGAGAAGCTGTCGAAGGACACTTACTTCTGCGATACCCTGGAACCGACGTGGCGCAACCTGAAGGGGATAGACTTGAAGCCGGAGGAGGTGAATGCCAAGTACAGCCGTCAGAGCGGTAAGGTGGCTAGGAAGATTCCGGGGCATACCGCCATTCCGGAGGGTTCCTATCGGGTGCTCGTCACCCTGTCGCCACGGTTTAAGGAGTGGTTGCCATATATCCAGGGCGTGCCCGATTTCGAGGGCATCCGCATCCATGTGGGCAACTATCCCGACGATACCCAGGGCTGCATCCTGGTGGGCGAGAACAGGCTGA
>ERZ1023886.355-NODE-355-length-19049-cov-92.211435_pt1 | contig 19049 bp, 16 predicted proteins | sample MGYA00380395_ERZ1023886 | MGnify/ENA primary metagenome ERZ1023886 (study PRJEB33179, sample SAMN07449002) | human gut metagenome | biome: Human-gut; feature: Human associated habitat; material: Faeces | host: Homo sapiens | place: India: Bhopal | collected... | reverse complement strand
GCTTACAGCGTATAGCTGCTTAGCACATTATTGAATTATTAACGAACTATTGATCATGAAACATTTCTTGATTATATTATGCACCCTGGCATGTAGCCTGGGGGTGAATGCGCAAGATCAAAAGGTGCTTACTGGTACCCTTTGGGATAATTGGTTTGTACAGGCTGGTTTGGATATGTCTTTGCAGAATCCTTATGGATGCGATTTCTCGGAGGTGTTCCCAAAAGGAAAGACCTTCGGTGTGGATGTGGCGTTGGGAAAATGGTTTACGCCGTATGTGGCTCTGCGAGGAAAGGTGAATTGGGAGAACGGACTCTCTATCTTCAAAAACAAGCACCTGGAATGGGTGGGACCGGCTGATGATCCGCAGAGCAATATGGACAAAGGCGGCTATGCCGTATTCTGCGTGGATGTTCCTATCAGCGTTAAAAACATTTTCATGGATTATAACCCCGACCAGAAGTGGAATTTCTATGTCTATCCTAGGGCTGGCTTGGGATGTAACTTCGCCATCCATTCAGCTTCCCCTACAGTGGGCGTCGGCATGGGTGGAACCTATAAGCTCAAGAAGCGTCTGAGCGTTTATGCTGATATGTCGTACCAGGTTATCACCAGCGAATTTATGGGTGGTGTGGCAGGCACCGGCATGTCGGTTTCTTCCGGAAGCAATGGCTTCTTCGGCTTTAATGTGGGTGTGCAGGTGGATTTGGGAAAGAGTTGTGGAAAGTTTCAAACTCTATCCTCATCTTCTGCTCATTAAATCTGATGCCATCCCGATTGATGAATCTCGATAGCGATCCATCGGCAGCCAACTCTCTTGGGGTGCCGATGGAGAGATGGTTTTCTTCCATCAGCCAGAGACGGTCGGACAGTTGAAGGGCCAGCTCTACATCATGGGTAGATAATAGGATGGACTTATGCTGCTCGTGTGCCAGACGGCAGAGCATCTGGAGGGTTTCTACCTTGCTCGGAAAATCGAGGAAGGCAGTAGGCTCATCCAGGATGATGATGCTGGTTTGCTGAGCCAAGGCTTTGGCTATCATCACCTTCTGGCGCTCTCCATCGCTTAATTCATGGATATAGCGGGATGCCAGGTGGGGGATGCCAACCTGCCGGATGGCATCATCTACTATCTGATGGTCGAATGAGGATAAGGTTCCCCAGAAATTGGTGTAGGGGGAACGACCGATGCCAACTACTTCTTTTACTGTGAGTTGGGTTACATCGGGTTTCGAGGTCAATACAACTCCAATGATTCTTGCCAGTTCCTGGGCAGAAAAAGCTGAGAGAGATTTTCCGGATAGCAGGATTTCACCTTCCAATGCCGGCTGAAATCCGGCTAAAGTTCTGAGTAAGGTGGATTTACCCACTCCGTTGGCTCCGATGAGACAGGTGAGTTCATCGGTCTGGAGTGAGGCACAGATAGATGAGGCTATCGCTCTGAGCTGGTGCTTTGAGCGATAGCCTATCGTTAGATTCTTGAATGTGATTGTAGCTCCCATCAAAATCTTCTTTCTTCGAAATGATAATACCTGCGAAGCAAAGGCAAGGTTTTACTTGGCAGCCAAAACCTCTACCTCTACGAGAGCGCCCTTTGGCAACTTCTCTACGGCTACGGCAGAGCGGGCTGGATATGGCTGGCTGAAGAACTCAGCATAAACCTCGTTCATGGCAGCGAAATCGTCCATGCTGTTCAGATAAACTGTGGTCTTAACCACGTGAGAAAGGTCGGTACCTGCTGCCTTCAGGATGTTCTGGGCGTTGGTGAGGCTCTGGCGAGTCTGCTCCTTGATGCCACCCTCAACGAAATTACCTGTTGCTGGGTCGATAGGAATCTGACCTGATGCAAATACGAAACCGTTTACTTCGATAGCCTGGCTATATGGTCCGATAGCTGCAGGCGCATTGTCTGTGTGAATTGCGTTCATGATCTTTAATATATAATTTATAATTTACAATTTATAGTTTATAGCATTTCTCTTTGCTATTATACTATTATACAATCCAGAGATGGAAACCTTTCTGTTCCAGACCACTCTTGATTTCCTTGACATGGGCTGCGTCGCGGGTCTCCATCGTGAGTCGGAGCACGCAGGCATTCACCTTGTTGCGATTGGCAGAGCGGTCGTGATGAACTCCCGTGATGTTGCCGCCCAGGCTTGCGATGACGGAGGCTACCTCTACCAGCTCGCCCGGTTTGTCGTCAAGCTCCATCTCTATGGTGCAGAGGCGTCCGCTCTTCGAGAGACCGCGGTTGATGACACGGTTCAGGATGGTTACATCGATGTTGCCGCCACTAACCACGCAGATGGTTTTCTTGCCCTTCACCGGCACCTTGTTGTACATCACGGCTGCTACACTTGCCGCACCGGCACCTTCTGCCACCATCTTCTCGCTTTCAAGAAGTTTCAGGATGGCAGCGCAAATCTCGTCCTCGCTTACCGTTACGATTTCATCCACATAGTTGGAGCAGGTCTCGAAGGTGAGTTTTCCCGGCTCCTTCACGGCGATGCCATCGGCAACGGTAGCCACAGAAGGCAATTTCTCCTGTTTATGGTCGTGAAGACTCTGAACCATGCTCGCTGCTCCCTCAGCCTGAACACCATAAACCTTTACGTTCGGGTTCAATGACTTGATGGCGAATGCCACTCCTGAAATCAAACCGCCACCGCCTACCGGTACAACAACCGCTTCTACATCAGGCAACTGGTCGAGAATCTCCAATCCGATGGTTCCCTGGCCGGCAATCACGTTCTCATCATCAAAAGGATGCACGAAGGTATAACCAAATTCATCCTTCAACTCCAAGGCTTTCTGGTAAGCGTCGTCGTAGACACCCGGAACCAGACAGACCTCGGCACCCAATCGCTTGGTAGCTTCTACCTTCGAGATAGGTGCACCTTCAGGCAAGCAGATGAGGCTCTTTACCCCCATGGCTGTAGCTCCGAGTGCCACACCCTGTGCATGGTTGCCTGCCGAACAAGCAATCACTCCCTTTTCTTTCTCCTCCTTAGAGAGTTGAGAAATCTTATAATATGCACCACGAATCTTGAACGAACCTGTCTTCTGTAGACATTCCGGTTTCAGATAAACATCACTGTCTGGGTTGATTCTTGGTGTGTGAACCAGCTCAGTTTTTCTAATCACCTTGCTCAGCACGAAGCGAGCCTTGTAGAAATTGTCAAGTTGTAACATAATGGTTGATATGCTTTTATTCTGTAGTCTGTCAGGAAATACTCTCCTGAGAGATTTTGCCTGCAAAGATACTTTAAATTCAAGAAAACACAAAATAATTCAAATTAATTTTTGTTTATTCGAGAATAATGTGTAATTTTGTTGGCATGAAAAAGGCGATAGTTATCAATTACATTCCGAAATGCTCGAGGGCTGTGGCTACGCCATCCTCTTCATTTGATAGGGTAACATAGTCGGCTTCGGCTCTTACTTCTGGGGCTGCATTCTCCATCGCCACCCCCATGCCGGCAAGCTTCAGCATGCTCAGGTCGTTGTAACCATCGCCGAAGGCAATCAGGTCGGCAGGAGTAAGATTGATTTTCGCCAGGAGGCGAGTCAGCGACTTTGCCTTGTCGATGCCCTTAGGTACCAACTCCAGGAAGAAAGGAGCCGAGCGGAAGATATCCATTCTGTCTCCCAACTTCTCCACCAAATCCTCTTCCGCCTTGAGCATGAGGGTAGGGTCGCCCGTCATGAGAAGCTTGGTTGGATGAGGCTCCAGAGCTTCAAACAGGTTATCCACCTTTCGGATGTTCATCTTGTTGATGCGTGACTCCTCTTTCACATACTCATCGTCTGGCATCTCTGTGATAATTTCATTGCCGGCATATCCCAGCAGGGCATGACCTTTCTCCTTGGCATAGGCATATAATTCTGGTATCACTTCGTCTGGCAAGAACTGCGAGAAGAGTTTTTCGCCGGTCTGGGCGTTCACGATGTTGCCACCATTATAAGAAAGGATGTATCCTCCTCGCTGGTTCAGTTCCAGACATTCAGCCACCGGTTCGATGCCGTAGGTAGGGCGACCGGAAGCAAGGATAATTACGGCTCCCTCGCTTGCAGCCTTGAGCAAGGCTTCGCGAGTCTTTGGGGTAACCACTTTCTCGTGGTTGGTCAAGGTGCCATCCAAGTCTAAGGCGATGGCACGGTAAGGAATCTGTTTTGCTTTTTCCATTGTTCTATATGATTATGCTATTTTTCGTTTAAAAATACTGCAAACTTTCTGCAAAGATACAATAATAATCTGAAAAATGAGGCAGTTTGCCCTGTTTTTGGCTTTTTATGCAGCGTAAATTGTTGCAAAATGTTTGTTGGCTGTTGCAAAATCACGAATCGTGTTATTTTTCTATTGTTTTCTTATCCTCTTTGTGGATTTTTTTGAGTAACTTTGCAATCAAGAAAATAATCATAACTAAACTATACGCAATCGGAAATGAAGAAAAACGTTTTAGCTGTAGCACTGGCATTGATGGCTAGCATCGGTGCCTATGCCGAAAAGAATACCATCAGTTCTCCTGACGGTAAGTTGAATGTCGTGGTGGAAGACCGCGATGGCAAACTCTATTATTCCATCGACTATGCTGGCAAGCGAATGATGGAGGAATCGCAGCTCGGGCTTCTTGCCAATGTAGGCGATTTCAGCCAGGGCTTGACCTTTCAGAGTAAGAAAGAGGCGAAGGTGGAGAAGAGCTATGACCTTCGCACCGCCAAGGTATCGCATGTAGATTATCATGCCAACCAGCTCCATGTAACATACATCAACGGCAAGAAGCAGCCGATGACCGTTACCTTCAATGTGAGCAACAATGATGTGGCTTTCCGCTATACTTTTGACAAGCTGAAGGCTCAGCATATCATCGTAAATGAAGAGAAAACAGCTTTCAATCTTCCAAAGGTAACCACCACTTACCTTTGTCCACAGTCGGATCCACTCATCGGTTTTGCCCGTACCAAACCAAGTTATGAGGAAGATTACAAGGTAGATCAGCCTTTATCTGCAAAATCGGGTTATGGTCATGGCTATACCTTCCCATGCCTCTTCAAGGTAGGCGGCGATGGCTGGGTATTGGTCAGCGAGACGGGTACTCACGGCAACTATCCGGGTTGTCACATCAGCGATTACGATGCTGCAAAGGGTTATCAGATAGCCTTCCCAATGGAGAAAGAGGCTGATGGCATCGGTTCTACATCGGCAGCTTTCATTCTTCCGGGTTCCACTCCATGGCGCACCATCACCGTGGGTTCAGATTTGAAGCCTCTGGTAGAGACCACCATTCCATACGATGTAGTAGAGCCAAGATTCGAGGTTTCCCAGAAATACGGAACAGGCAAGTATGCCTGGAGTTGGCTCATCTGGCAGGATGAATCCTGCAACTATAACGACCAGAAGCAGTTCATCGACCTGGCTGCTACCATGGGATATGAATATGTGCTGGTTGATGCACTCTGGGATACTCAGATTGGTAGAGACAAGATTGCCGAATTGAGCAAGTATGCGCAGAGCAAGAATGTAAGCCTGATGCTCTGGTATAATTCCAATGGTGTGGCCAACGATGCACCTCAGGGACCACGTGGCATCATGGATAACATCGTGGCTCGCAAGAAGGAGATGGCTTGGATGAAGAGCATCGGCATCAAGGGTATCAAGGTGGATTTCTTTGGTGGCGACAAGCAGCACACCATGCAGCAGTATGAAGACATCCTCAGCGATGCCAACGATTATGGCATTCAGGTTATCTTCCATGGCTGTACCCTGCCAAGAGGTTGGGAGCGTATGTATCCAAACTATGTATCCAGCGAGGCTGTACTGGCTTCCGAGAATGTATTCTTCTCTGATTATCATGCCAAGCAGGAGGGTTTCGAGCTGACCATGCATCCATTCTGCCGCAATGCCGTGGGAGCGATGGATTGGGGTGGTACCATCATGAACAAGTATCTCTCCAAGGATAACAAAAGTCGTCATCGCCGTTATACCACCGATGTTTTCGAGATGGCTTCGGCTATCATGAACCAGGCGGCTATCCAGTGCATCGCCATCTATCCGAACAATCTCTCCGAGCTTCCTCAGCATGAGATTGATTTCCTGAAGAGCGTTCCTACAACCTGGGATGAGACGAAGTTCATCGCCGGTTATCCTGGAAAATATGCGGTTGTTGCCCGTCGCCATGGTGATAAATGGTATGTTGCCGGGTTGAACGGCACCGACCAGACAATGAAGCTCACCCTGAACTTGCCAATGCTTGCCGGCAAGAGCGTCACCTATTATCATGAGACAGCCAGCAAGGATAAGAAGGCACTCTGGCCAGTATCGCAGATGAAGACTGTGAAGGTGGATAAGAAGGGAAACCTGAAGGTGGAAATGCAGCCTAAGGGTGGATTGATAGTAAATGAATAAAGAATAAGTCAGTTTTTTACCCCCAAAAACTGACTTTTGAACGATTATTATTCTTTTTGTCAGAATTTGTATTCCTCTGTTTGTATAAGATGATGTATCTTTGCAGGTAAACCGTGAGGATTAACATTCATTTTGTGAATACTAACATGAATAATAAGATAATGATGAACAGAAAACTGACAATCGTTGGAATGGTGGCAGCTGCTTTGCTGATGACTGCTCCTGTGATGGCACAGAAACCAACCGTGCCTAACTCTTCATACACGGGTAAGGGTAATCCGATTCTTCCGGATTTTCATGCAGACCCTGAAATCCTGTATTCCAACAAGACAAAGAAGTATTATATCTATTCCACCACGGATGGAACTCCTGGATGGGGTGGATGGCAATATTATTGCTATTCTTCTAAAAATCTCAAGAAATGGAAGAACGAGGGTGTGGTGCTCGATGCCAAGAGCGACCAGATTTCCTGGGCCAATGGCAATCTCTGGGCTCCGGCAGCCGTAGAGGTGAAGCAGAAGGATGGCAGCTACAAGTACTATCTCTATTTCAGTGCCCGTCCTAATGACAACGGCAGAAAGCAGATGGGTGTAGCGGTTGCTGATTCTCCTACGGGTCCATTCGTTGACCTGGGGCATCCTCTCCTGGCGAAGAACCATCCAGGTTGCCATGGGCAGCTCATCGATGTGGACGTTTTCATCGACCCAGTATCGAAGAAGCCTTACCTCTATTGGGGCAATAGTTTCATGGCTGGTGCCGAGTTGGAGCCAAGCATGACTAAGATTAAGGACGAAACCGTGACCGTGATGACTCCAAAGGGTGGAAGCCTGCGAGACTATGCTTATCGCGAGGCTCCATACGTGTTTTATCGCAACGGACTCTACTACTTCATGTGGTCGGTGGATGATACGGGTGCAGCCAACTATCATGTGGCTTATGGAACATCCAAGTCTCCGCTCGGTCCTATCGAGGTAGCCAAGGATCCTATCGTTCTGATTCAGGACCCACAGCACGAGATTTATGGCACAGCCCATAACTCCGTAATCCAGAAGCCTGGCACAGATGAGTGGTACATCGTTTATCATCGCATCAACAAGGATTACATCCATTTCCAGCCAGGTGTTCACCGTGAGGTTTGCATCGACAAGTTGGAATTCAATGCCGATGGAACCATCAAGCGAGTAGTTCCTACCCACAAGGGTATATAAAATAAGGTGAAAGATGGGTACTTTCGTTACTTTTTAACGATAAGTACCCATCTTTTATTGTTTGATTTACACTATATTCGAAAATTATTATTATCTTTGCACCGCAAAACATATAACAATAATAAATTTTAAACCTATCAATATGAAGAGATTAATTTCTGCAGTATTGCTTTCTGCTGCCGTGGCAATGCCAACAATGGCGCAGAAGCAGAAGACATTGGGCAATGGCTATCCATTCACTCAAGTACCATTCACCAGTGTGAAGATTTCACAGAATACCTTCTGGGGTGCCCGCCTGAAGGCAGCCCGAGAGGTAACCGTGCCATTGGCTTTCAGCAAGTGCGAAAGCGAGCACCGTTACAAGAACTTCGAGATGGCTGCCTATACCCTGCAGCATCCTAACCACCCAGGCTTGGATACCAAGGAGTGGGATGTGAGCAAGTTCATGGGCTTCTCTTTCGATGATACCGATGTTTATAAGACCATCGAAGGTGCCAGCTACATCCTCCAGACTTATCCGGACAAGAAGTTGAAGGCTTACATCGACAGCGTGCTCGATGTGGTAGCTGCGGCACAGGAGCCAGATGGCTATCTCTATACCGCCCGTACCATCAACCCAAAGCATCCACACGGATGGTCGGGAAATAAGCGTTGGGTCAAGGACGAGGAGGCGAGCCACGAGCTTTACAACCTCGGTCACATGGTAGATGCAGCCTGCGCTCACTATCAGGCTACCGGAAGCACCAAGTTCCTGAACATCGCCAAGCGTTATGCTGATTGCGTGGTAAAGGAAGTGGGACCTAAACCAGGACAGGCTACCATCGTTCCTGGTCATCAGATTGCAGAGATGGCTTTGGCTCGTCTCTATACCTTGACCGGTGAAAAGAAGTATCTGGATGAGGCTAAGTATCTGCTCGACTATCGTGGCAAGACTCATATCCGCAACCCATATTCTCAGAGCCAGGCTCCTATCCTGGAGCAGAAAGAGGCTGTAGGTCATGCGGTTCGTGCCGGATATATGTATGCCGGTATCGCCGATGTGGCTGCCTTGACCAAGGATTCTGCCTATATGAAGGTGATCGACCGCATTTTCGAAAACATCGTTGGCAAGAAATACTATCTTACAGGTGGTGTAGGTGCTCGCCATGACGGTGAGGCATTCGGCGAGAACTATGAGTTGCCAAACATGACTGCCTACAACGAGACCTGTGCAGCCATCTCTATGGTTTACCTTTTCGAGCGCATGTTCCTCCTTCACGGCGAGAGCAAGTATATCGACTGCATGGAGCGTACCTTATATAATGGTGTCATCTCGGGTATGAGCATGGATGGTGGCAGATTCTTCTATCCTAACCCATTGTCTAGCGACGGCAAGTATGCCTTCAATGCCGATGGCAACACCACCCGCCAGCCTTGGTTCGGATGTGCCTGCTGCCCAAGTAACCTGTGCCGCTTCATCCCTTCTGTTCCGGGTTATCTCTATGGCGTGAAGGACAACAATATCTATGTGAATCTCTTTGCCGGTAATATATCTACCATCAAGGTGAATGGCAAGGATGTGGTTTTGGAGGAAACTACCGAGTATCCTTGGAACGGCGATATCAAGATTGCTGTGAAGAAGAGCGGTGTGAAGAATGCCAACCTCCTGGTCCGTATTCCTGGATGGGTTCGCAACCAGGTGGTGCCTAGCGATCTTTACAAGTATAGCGATGCCGAGAAGCCTGCTTATAGCGTAACCGTAAACGGCAAGGCTGTGGAGGCTGACCTCGATGCCAACAAGGGTTATCTCCCTGTCAAGAACATCAAGAAGGGCGATGTCATCCGCATCCACTTCGATATGCCTGTACGTACAGTAGTTGCTAATGGCAAGGTAGCAGATGATAAGGGTAAGGTTGCCGTAGAGCGTGGACCATTGGTTTATTGCGCTGAGGCTGTGGATAACGATAACGAGCCTGTACTCCGCACCATCATGGGACAGAAGCCAAACTTCACCTTGGTGGATAACTACAGCATTGAGAACAAGGAAACCAAGGGTGCTCCTGCCTTCAAAGTCAAGGCAATCAGTACACCTGCTCATATCTTGGACCAAAAGAAGGAAGGTGTCATTTCTGTCAAGGTTCAGAACCTCACCCTGATTCCTTACTATGCCTGGAATCATCGTGGCGCCAACCAGATGAATGTCTGGTTCTATCAGGGCTTGTCGTTTATGGATAAGTAACAAACAGTTTTTTTTAAATAAGAAAGCCTGGCAACCGTCATTGCCAGGCTTTCTTGTTAATATAGGTTAATCCCATTAAGAAAAACACTTTTTTTCCGTTTATGTTGTAGTTTTGAACAAATAAAACAAAAGAGAGCAAATGACAGAGAATGAATTCATCCATATCGTTCCGCAGTTGCGGCAGATAGCCTTGCAGATCAGTCAGGGTTATGGCGTTGGCTGTGATGAGGCTGAGGACATCGCACAGGATGCGATGCTCAAGCTCTGGGCTATCAAGGAAGATATTCAGTCTGCTGCTCATGCCAAAGGTTCGATGGGCTGCATAGCCAAGCATCTTTGCATCGACTTCTTTCGCAAGCGGAAGATGATTTCGATAGATGCCCAGCCTTTCGATAAGTCGCCTAGCCACTATGCGCCGCCCGATGTGGAAGTGGAAAACTCGGAGAACGAACAGTGGCTCCAAAAACGCCTCAAGGCGCTGCCCTCCAACCAATATCAGGTGCTTTATCTGCGACAAGTAGAGAAGAAAAGCTCTGAGGAAATAGCGCAAATCGTGGGCATCACCACAGAATCTGTATCTGTGTTGCTTTCGAGGGCAAGAAAGCAGATGTTGCAGGAAATTAAAAAAAGATGTCGATAGCCCTTATATATAAATAGGTATAATCAATAAAGGAGGAAAAAATGATATGAACGAAAAAGAAAAAGATATACGTTTGTTGCTCAATCGGTTTATGGCTGGTGAGACTACTCTTGAAGAGGAGGCTCTGCTAGGGGAGTGGTTTCGTCAGCATCCCGATGTGAGCGATGACTTGAAGGAATACCAGATGATGTTTGGATATTTCGACGAGGGCATGCCTCTTGACTATGAGGCGGAGGAACATGTAGAAAAAGCTCATCCAAAGGCTAAGGCACGAATGCGCCGCCTATGGTTGCCGCTTAGTTTGGCTGCATCCATCGCCCTGCTGATAGGGTTTGCTATTCCTTGGATAGGGCGACAGATAGGGCATCAGGATGATTCGAAGATGGCTCAACTCGATGGCAGAACGACTCCGGAGGATATAGATTCTGCTGTTGTCCACGAGGAGAAATCGCCAGATGCCGATCTCTCTATACCTGAAAAGATAAAAAAGTCGGGTGATTCCGTATCTCCCAAAACAAGGAAGCACAAGCAGAGGAAATATCGTCAGCATCTGTTTGCTCCAGCTCCTCCAAAGCTTTGGATAGCTCAGAATATTGCTACCGATTCTTTGTTGGCAGAGCCGGAAAAGCTTGCCGATGAGCATCTCTGTGAGATGGAGGCACAGCAGAACGAAATGTTCTTCAAACTCTATCTCATCAATGCTCTTCAGACCCAGTCGCTCAATGCCGAAGTAGCCAGTGCCTCGTTCGAAAGCGAGGAGAATGTGCATGATGAGGACTATGTGAGTGATGACCAGGAGGTTTATTAACAAGAAACAATTAATTTATTAACAAGAAACAATTAAAAAGAAGAAGGATATGAAAACAACTTTTAAATTAGCATTTGTGGCTTGCCTGATGGTGCTCTCTTCGGCTTGCCATGCCCAGAAGCCTATACCGAACATCGACCAGGCTTTTGATAAATTCGTACAGGATTTGTTGCAAGACGACCTCGTTACTTCTTCCTCGATGAATACCTATAATATAGGTATGATGAAGGGATTTGAGTTTGCTATTCCTGAGAGAAAGCAGAAAATGGTGGATACCTTTCAAAAGGCTTTATTGAGCAATAGTCGCCTCGCTTATATTAGTTTTACCAAGAAAGCGGGCTCTCTCAGTCTTGAAACGAATCGGGTGGGGTATGGCAAGGATAATTCCATGACCTACGAGTTTGGTGCTCACAAAGACCGCAACTATAACCTGCAGTATTTCCGCGACAGCAAGGATTCTACCATGCGATATGTTTATGCCTTGGTATGGTATCAGGGAATGGATCGTTCGGTAAAGGGCAGTGTATATAAGTTCTACTCCAAGGATCCGCAAACCTATAAGAAGCCATCCGACAATACGAAGTCATTCTCTTATATGCAGCCATTCTCTTATACGAAACCGTCTGTTCAAAGTCTGGATTCTCTTGTCTTGCTGGGCAAGAACTTCAAGTTTAACAAGAGTTTGGATGGCAGTTATTATTTCGATGTGACTCCTCCAAAGGATGCGGCAGAGTTTATGATGCAACTCAATACGCTCCGTGCAGCCTTTAAGAATGCCGGAGACCTATACTCTAATTTCGGAAATCAGGTGACTCGGCGTACCCTCCAGACGGGCATTGCCAACAAAATAGTCAAGCTTTGTAAGGGATACGGCAAGTTGCTGAATGCTGACGAGAAGAAATTCTGCGCCTCTTCGCTGAATAAGATGAAGAAGGATACAGACGATGAATATCTGCAGAGTCTTCTGGAACTGACTGCCAATTCTTTGAGAAAGTAGTCTGTTCTGGGTGGATAAACAGAGGAAAATGTGAAACTCTCTCTCGTAAAATACCGCTTTAAAGCGATATTTTCTCTAAAATTATCTTTTTCTAGACTTCGGTCTTGTTATAATTTCGTAACTTTGTACGCAAAAAGTAAACGATATGACTAAGAAATTGATAATGATATTAGGCTTGGTGCTTTCATCCATGTTGATGAAAGCCCAGGCTTTTTTTGTGCCTTTCCCGAAGGCTGGTGACAAGTATTGGCAGAAGCAGGTGCCGGTGGCGATGCGCAACGACTATATCCGATTGGGCAATCTCTATCAGAAGAAACCTTGGAATGCCATCCCTGCTGAAACTTTTGCCGAGTTCCGAACCAATGGTAACCGTACCCGATACGAGGAAGCTAGCTTTGGTATCAGAAAACAGTTTGTCTGTCTGGTGATGGCAGAAATCATGCAGGGCAGGGGACGGTTTCTGCCTTCCATCCGCAAGGGCTTACATTATTTTATAGAGAAGGAACCATGGTGGGGAATCCCGGCACATTATCCGAAAGACCATCCTGAAAAGGATATCCAGCCTGTAGATCTCTTCAATGCAGAGACGGCAGGGATGCTTGCCTGGACCCTCTATATGCTGGAAGATGAAATCAATAGGAAGGAAAAGGGACTCTGCGACCGTGTGAGAAGCGAGATAAATCGCAGATTCCTGCAACCGGTATTGAACCAGCCGCAGGGCTGGAAGAACAATGCCAACAACTGGAATACCTGGATTACGAGCAACTGGTTGGAAACTGTATTGATTTGCGAATCAGATGCCAAGCAGCGAGATGCTGCCTTCAAGGGAGTGCAGCAGTGTCTGCGAACCTTCCTGAAGGGTTATCCCGATGATGGCGGTTGCGAGGAAGGTGTCAGCTATTGGGACTGTGCCGGTGCCTCGTTCTTCGAATCGCTCTATTTCATGCAGTTTGCTCCCAAGCAGGCGGTTCTGACATTGAATGAAGCTCAGAAGAAGAAGGTGGAGAACATGGGTAGGTTCATCACTACGATGTATATCAACGACCTTACCTTCGTGAATTTCTCGGATGCCCAGGCTCAGAACGTTCCGAACATCAACATCCTCTTTCCTTATGGAGCCTATCTCCAGAACCTGCAGATGATGCAGTTGGCGGCATACGTGGGCAAGAAATATCAGTATACCCTCAAGCCTACTACGCTCTTCCTGAAATCGGGCAACTATCCGAAACTGGGTAGGGAACTGATGCTCCTCTCCATGCTGCAGAAGTATCAGGAAACAGCAGCTGTGGAGCCAAAGACGGAAGATGCCTATCTGGAAAACTCCCAGATTATGGTGGCGAGCAACAAAAACTGGTTTGTGGCTGCAAAAGGTGGTAACAATGCCGAAAGCCATAATCACAACGACATCGGTAACTTTATTGTTTATCAGAACAACCAGCCGGTGGTCATCGACCTGGGGCGTGATACCTATACATCGAAATCATTCAGTAATCAGCGATTCGAATTGATGAACTGCCGTTCGGCCTATCACAATGTTCCCATCATCAACGGATTGGAGCAGAAGGATGGCAAGAAGTATCGTGCCGACAAGGTGAGCCATGTATTCAGCGAGGGCATCTCATCTCTTACCCTGAATCTCGAAAAGGCATATACCGAGGCGGCGCATGTGGATAAGTGGCAGCGTACCATCGTCCTGGATAGGGAATACAACTGGGTGGAAGTAACCGAACAGTATAAGCTCGATTCCCTGCAGATAGAGAAGGATCGACTGAACGGTCAGGTATTTGATAATCAGATTATTCTGATGGCTTTCGGCAAGCCTGTGATGCAGAAGGCAGGAAGAATCCAGCTTCAGGGTGGCAATGTGTGGTTGGAGTATGATGCACAGTATCTTTCGGCATCGGTAGAAAAGGTGCAGATGACGGATGGCATCATGAAGACCCAGTGGAAGGATAACGTTTATCGCATCATCTTGCGATTGAACGATAATTATCCGATGGCGAAGGTAAAATATCGCTTTGTGAAATGATTTTTTTTGTGAGAAATAGAAAGGGTCTATATGCCACGATGAAAAGGTGGTGTATAGACCCTTGATTATATGGAGATATTCGTAATCTACATCTCCGCTTTCAGCAGCTTTGTCTCTTCTGCCGTCAGCCCCGTCATATCCATGACCGATGCATCATCCATACCCTTTGCCAGCATCTTTCTGGCAATCTCAAGGCTTCGCAGGTTCATGCCTTTTTCTATGCCTTGCTTCATGCCCTTTTCCATGCCTTCAGCTATACCTTCACGCTTAGCAGTGTCTACGGAATTCTTGATGTCGCGATATGCCATCTTGCTGGTCTCATACTCCCTCATTTCCTGCGGAGTAAACTTGGCTATCTCGGCTTCCTCGAAGAGGCGGTCGAAGACCTTGTCGCACAGCTCTTTCGGACGCTGGGTAAGCTTATAGAGGTTCTTCAGTGCATAGAGCCACTTCTCGTAAAGCGTATCCAATTCTTCCAGGGGTTTGTTGAACTTGGCAATCTCTACATAGATATATTCGAGTTTGTCGTAAAATACTTTGTGGGTAGCAGTGTCGCACAACTGCACATGATGGCGGATTTTCTGTGCCTGTTCACGGATAGGGAAGGTTGAGTAGAAAAGGGCGCGATCCTTGAAATACGTCTGGTAGGCATTCTGCATTTCAACGATGAACTTCTCGCCGTTTTCGCCTTCACAATACACGTCGAAGATAGCCTTGCGGTCGGTATAGACATCACCCACGTGCTCTGGGTTCAGATACGAAACGTCCTTCACAACCTGTCTGCCATTAAACAAGCTGTTGAGGAAGCAAATGAGCAAATCCTTGTTCATTGCTGTTCCTAAAATTCGCTTGAAACCGAAGTCGGTCAGCAAGTTGATGTATCTTTCTTCTACCTGCTTCATAATCATCAGTATTAAAAATCTATGCCGCAAAGTTACTACTTTATTTTCATATCTGCAAGAGATTTCTAGGAAAAATTGCAGGAAAAGTTAGGAACCCACATATTTTTTATGTTATTAGGTATATGGTGATTTTTCTTCCGAAAGGAGAACAGAATAGGCTGAAAGTGTAGCCAAATACGATAAAAACAGAATAAGCCTAGTTTTTAAGAAATACCAAAAAATGCAAAATGAAGGGGTAAAAATTGTTGGGGGTGGTGGTAAAATCTGTTTAAAATGGTGTCGCATTCATAGGAATGCGACACATTGGTAAAAAAAAACAACAACTATTTCTAATCATTTTTTGTATATTTGTGCCGTGAAAAAAGTATAAGGAACCATGAACTCGGTTGGATGGATAAACAGACTTTATGGTGGTTATCTGTCCTAAGATAGAAGAAGGTTCCTTATCTTTGCCATACAAAAGATTATAAACTTTAAAAGTTAAAGACGATGGAAAAAATCAAATTCTTAACAATGGCAGCTTTGGCAACGGCATTTTTTGCCAGCTGCTCAAATGAGGATGGATTGCCACAGAGTAATTATCCTGCGGACAATGTGGTTAGAATCACGACAAGTATAGATGGCATGAATACCCGTGCCTCTTACGGTGGCAGTACGGCGAAACTCAGCTCGTTCGGCTTCTGTATCAATAATGCAGGTAGTGACAAGTATACCTATGATAATATCAAGGTAACACAGGAAAATGGTAAGTGGAATCCTGCAACCCAAATGTTGTGGCAGAATTCAACTACCCCTGTTGATATTCTGGCTTATGCGCCATATCAGGCAAATGGCAATGTTAAAATATTCGGAAAGTCAGATTATGCCTTTTCTGTAAAGGCAGACCAAAGCAATGCAGAAGACTATTTATCCGACCTTATTGTATATAAGCAAACGGGATTCACGCCTGGTTCGGAATTGAATACCAGCAAAGCGGTTAATGTCGCATTCACCCATCTTCTCAGTCAGCTGAATCTCACTATCGAGTTAAGAGACCAGTTTAATCAGGATGAGAAAAAGCCTGTTACGGAAGCAACCGTAACTGATGTCAAGGTGAATGGCACCATTATCAGCAGCAAAGTGGATTTCTCAGCAAGTCCTATAAGTGTTCAAGTTGACGATACCCAGGAAGCAACCGCCATTACTCCAGAAACTACAGAATTCAAGGCGGCTGGTAAAACAACCGACCATGCTGCCTTCAACTATTCTGCCATTGTGATTCCGCAGACCGTTACTGCTGGTAATTTCAGTATTTCGTTCAAAGTGGATGGCACTGATTACATCTGGACATCCACCAGCGATGTGAATTTTGTATCTGGTAACAAACATCAGTTGAGTCTGCTGGTTGGTAAGGATGTAGTGCAGGTAAAAGGTATAACTGCAACGCCTTGGGGAAAAGAAAACATTACCCAAGGAGAGACTGATTAAAGATTTGTTTGACATTTAAAATAGACAAGATATGAAGATTACAAGATATATGGGAGCATTTGCAGTTATAGCAATGCTTGCCGCTTGCTCTACTGATGACGAACTGGGAGCTAACACTGCCGCCAATGAGGTGAAGATTGCTGCCACCGTTGGTGGAAACAGCATTTTTACCCGTAGTAATCCTGTGGGTACAGAAGCGGAACAACAGAGTTTTAATGAGAACGATGCTATCAGCGTAACTACTGAGGGTAAAACCGTGGTTTATACCAAAAATAAGACCGGACAATGGGCGAATGCGAATGACTATCAGCTCTGGACGGGTAATGCCCAGACTTTCGAGGCTTTTTATCCAGGGAATTCCACCAATTCTATCTCTGAGGGTCATATCGAAGCTGATCAATCTGACATCACGAAAATTGCTCAGTCTGATTATATGACATGCAGAAAAGAGATAGAAAAGAAAGATATACCTACCGACAGACAGTTGACATTGAACTTTAAACGTCAGACGGCTCGCGTCATTGTCAAAGTAAGCGGGTTTGGAGATGAGTTCAAAGATCTTAACCCTACGCTTTCTGCCGTAGAAGTTTATTCTAAGCTGAAAGTTCCTGCAGGAGATGGTGACAGCTACGTAGCTATCAAAGCATATCAAGCAACAGACGAAAGTGGCAAAAATGTATTCTATGCTTTGGTATCCCCTGGAGCTGCCAATTCTACAGAGAAATTCCTCAAACTCACTGTGACATACAATGATAGTGAGGGCAAACCTACTCAGACTAAAGTTCTGGATGTAACTGGAATTCCTGCTCTAGAAAAAGCCAAGAGCTATACCTATGATGTAAGAATAGGTAAGGACAAAGCTACAATCGGAAGTGTAAGTGTTGCGGATTGGGGTAAAGGAGATGCAATTACCGGTGGCGATGCTGTAACAACTACAGAAAATGCCGTACTAATTATAAAAAATGCTTTGGCTGCGGGCAATACGAACATTGTAATCAGAAATTTGCCTGCAAATGCAGATAAGAGTGTGTTTGATGCTATAAGAGAAGCTCTAAAAGGTGCAAATGATGGCAGTATAGAATTAACTGTTTACGGAGTTGAGGCTTTGCCGTCTAGTGCATTTTTTAATTGTAAACCGCTGAAAGTTATTAGCTTGCCAGATGTAAAGAGTATAGAGTCGGTGGCTTTTCAGGATTGTATTGAACTTAAAACAATCTATGCTCCGATAGTTTCATCTATAAGTGACTTTGCCTTTGCCGATTGTCCAAATCTAAATTCGGTGACATTAGGTAATATTTCCGCTGCAGGTATCCGTATCTTTGATAATGTATTTACTGAAATTGTAGATTTAACTTTGTCAAAAGATCAAATGGTTATGACAGGAAGTGATGATAAAGGGTGGAAATCTGATGAATCTAAGAAATATGCAAATTCTGGGGATCATCAACGACCACAATTTCTTGGAAAAAGATTCCACTCCATAAAATGTGGACGTAATACATATCCAAAAACAATTTAGAAATTAATAACATTAGATAAACTCCTAAGCTGGGCAGGAGTATTAGGTGCTCAGCAATTATAGTCACCCGCACTTCACGGGAAACGACAAGGGTCTATATGCCACGATGACAAGTGGCGTATAGACCCTTCATCGTGTTCTAGTTTCCGTTCGGTGGATAATATGGCTGTATGGTGGTTTCGTGCTACCTGTTTTCATGGTTTGAAGTACCTGTTGTTTTAAAATATCTTAAAATCTCGCTTTATGCTCAATGTTTATTTGGTCGTATGTGTAAAAAAGTGTAGTTTTGCATTGATATTATGTGTCAGAAAGTGTAAGCTTTCGATATTATCATGTGTCGAAAAGTGTAGTGATCTGATTGTTTCATGTGTCTAAAAGTGTAATAATCTGATTGTTTTATGTGTCTAAAAGTGTAAAGATATGAAGAGGAAGATATATGCTAAGCTTGTAGAATGGAAAATCAAGAGTGTCATAAGCCGTTGATATTAAACGGGGTAAGACAATGTGACAAGACTTATATTCTTAAAGAATTCGGTCGTGCAGAGTTTGCATCGGGTATTACCCACATCTATTATTACAGTTCTGGTCTCTTGATGCCCGTTACATGGGCACTTAGAGACCATGTACTGGGCATCGAGAGACCATGTGCTGGGCACTGGTTGCCCACACCATGGGCATAGAGTGCCCAACGTTTGGGACTGTTTTTGGGCACTATATTAGCAAGCTGCGTTGCAATTATGCATTGGCGCTAAATGTTGCTTTTGTGATACTTTTGTGGTGCTTCTATTATGCTTCAATGGTAAACGGATCCGCGTTTATACCTTGCATAATTCAAAAAAAGCAGTAACAGCT
>ERZ1023886.353-NODE-353-length-19107-cov-40.424575_pt1 | contig 19107 bp, 16 predicted proteins | sample MGYA00380395_ERZ1023886 | MGnify/ENA primary metagenome ERZ1023886 (study PRJEB33179, sample SAMN07449002) | human gut metagenome | biome: Human-gut; feature: Human associated habitat; material: Faeces | host: Homo sapiens | place: India: Bhopal | collected... | reverse complement strand
TTTATTAATAAACTAATTTAAAAATAACTAACGGTAACATTTTTTTGTTATATTATCAATTATAACCTATAATACAAAAGGTGTATGGGACAAGGAGAAAAGTCTTTAGTGATTGGTTTGGATTTGGGTGGAACCAATTCTGTGTTTGGAATCGTTGATAGAAATGGCGAGATTATCGCTACTACATCTATCAAGACTCAGGCATTCCAGGAGGTGGAAGCTTATGTAGATGAATGTGTGAAGGCAGTGATGCAAATCGTAGACCAGGTAGGTGGCATTGAGAAGATTCATGCCATGGGTATCGGTGCGCCTTGTGGAAATTACTACAAGGGAACTATCGAGCATGCAGCTAACCTAGTGTGGGCAAAGGGTATTGTTCCTCTGGCAGATATGTTTGCCGAGAAACTTGGAATACCTGTAGCTATTACTAACGATGCCAACGCAGCAGCTATGGGCGAAATGAAATATGGCGTTGCAGTAGGTATGGACAACTTTGTTGAGTTAACCCTGGGAACTGGTGTTGGTTCTGGTATTGTTGCCAACGGTCAGTTGATTTATGGTTGCGATGGTTTTGCCGGCGAGTTGGGTCACATGGTAGTAGAGCCAGATGGCAGACCATGTGGTTGTGGCAGAAAGGGTTGTTTGGAGACCTATTGCTCGGCTACTGGTGTTGTACGTACTACCGTAGCAATGTTGGAAGAATCAGCAGAGCCAACATCTCTCCGCGAGATTCCAACCGCAGAGATTACCTCTTATGATGTATATAAGGCAGCAATGGCAGGTGACGCGATGGCCCAGGAAGTATTCCGCCAGACAGGTAGAAGAATCGGTATAGCATGTGCCAATATCTCAACCTTCCTGAGTCCAGAAGCATTCATCTTCTTCGGTGGTTTGGCCCAGGCAGGCGAAATCCTTTTCCGTCCTATAGAAGAAGCTTATAATGAGCATGTTCTTTCATTATATAAAGGTAAGGCTAAGTTCCTGATGAGTGGTTTGGATGGTGCCAAGGCTGCCATCTTAGGTTCATCAGCTTTGGCTTGGGATTTGTAATCCTATCTTTTTCAGAAAATAATTTAAAATATACATAAACATAAAACATATAATGTTATGAGACTTAATCTTAGTTCACAAATTGTACTCAACAAAGTACCAGTTGAATTCTACAAGCCTAAGACGACAGTAGAATACTCAGAAATCTCTAGAATGGAGAAGATTCGTACAGACATCTTTGCTTCTATGGCAGAAGGTGCCAGCCATGTAGCTGATGGTATTGCAGCAGGTATCAAGGCTGCTCAGCACGATGGCAAGTTCTATGTAATGGCACTCGGTACCGGTTCTTCACTCAATGCAGTTTATGAAGAACTCATCCGCCGCTATGAAGAGAAGACATTGAGTTTCCGCAATGTTGTGGTATTCAATGCTTATGAGTATTATCCTCTCCAGCAGGAGAGTTCTCTCCGTACCATCAACCAGTTGAAGGAGCGTTTCCTCAGTCACGTAGACGTTCAGGAGCAGAACATTTTCTCTCTTGATGGTTTCGTGGCTCAGGATGCAGTACAGGATTGCTGCCGTCTTTATGAGCAGCGCATCAAGACCTTCGGAGGTCTCGACGTAGCTCTTATCGGTATCGGCCGTTCTGGTAACATCGCAGCCAATGAGCCAGGTTCTGGTATCCAGTCTGTTACCCGCCTTATCTTGATTGGCAACACATCACGTGAGGAGATGGAAGCTAGCGAGCAGACCAAGGAAACCATTCCTCCATGTTCACTTACCATGGGTATTGCCACCCTTCTTTCTGCCAAGACGGTTTATCTTACAGCTTGGGGCGAGGAAAAGGCAGAAATCATGCAGAAGGTAGTAGAGAACTCTATTACTGATACATTGCCTGCATCGTTCCTTCAGACACATCCTGATGCTCATGTAGTTCTCGACCTGAGTGCAGCAGCTCACCTTACTCGTATCGAGCATCCTTGGCTCGTAACTTCTTGCCAGTGGACTGATAAGTTGGTTCGCTCTGCATTGGTATGGCTCTGCCAGAAGATTGGTAAGCCTATCCTGAAGTTAACCAATAAGGATTATAACGAGAACGGTTTGAGCGAACTCCTGGCTCTCTATGGTTCTGCTTATAATGCAAACATCAAGATCTTCAATGATTTGCAGCATACAATTACAGGCTGGCCAGGCGGTAAGCCAAACGCAGACGATACCTATCGTCCAGAGCGTTCTAAGCCATATCCAAAGCGTGTCATCGTATTCTCACCTCACCCAGATGATGACGTTATCTCTATGGGCGGTACTATCCGTCGTCTGGTTCAGCAGAAGCATGATGTACATGTAGCTTACGAGACATCAGGTAATATCGCAGTAGGTGATGAGGAAGTAACAAGATTCATGCACTTCATTAATGGTTTCAACCAGCTCTTCGCTGATTCTAAGGACAGCGTAATCACTGACAAGTATAAGGAGATCAAGACATTCTTCGCCAAGAAGAAGGAGAGCGACTTCGATACAAGAGACATTCTTACCATCAAGGGTTTGATTCGCCGTGGTGAGGCTCGTACTGCTTGTACCTATAATGAAATTCCTCTTGATCACGTTCACTTCCTTGATTTGCCATTCTATGAGAGTGGAAAGATTGAGAAGTTGCCTATGACAGAGAAGGACGTTGAGATAGTTAGAGCTTTGTTGCAGGAGGTTAAACCTCATCAGATTTACGTAGCAGGTGACCTTGCTGACCCTCACGGAACTCACAAGAAGTGTACTGATGCCGTTCTTGCCGCTATTGACGAGGAGAAGAAGGCAGGTGCAGAGTGGTTGAAGGACTGCCGCATCTGGATGTACCGTGGTGCATGGGCAGAGTGGGAGATTGAGAACATCGAAATGTGTGTTCCTTTGAGCCCAGAAGAGTTGAGAGCTAAGCGTAACTCTATCCTCAAGCATCAGTCTCAGATGGAGAGTGCTCCTTTCTTGGGTAATGACGAGCGTCTGTTCTGGCAGAGAGCTGAAGACCGCAACCGCGCTACAGCTTCCCTCTACGACCAGTTGGGCTTGGCTTGCTACGAGGCTATGGAGGCATTCGTAGAGTATAAGCCTCTCTAATTTCTACATCTAATAATATTATTTAATATAAATGAAAAAAATCAATCAACTTTTAGGTTCTTTGATGGCTTGCGCTGCGATGTTGGGAGCTTTCCCAACATCGTCAGCAGCAGCTGATATTAACATTATTCCTATTCCTGTCAAGACCCAGATCCAGAAGGGTGAGTTTGTTTTGCCACAGAAGGTGGTGATTTCTTACCAGACCGCAGACGGTAAGAATATCGCTCAGTACATGGCAGACAAGCTGAAGGCTTCTACCGGCTACGATGTAACCGTTGGTGGCAAGAAGGGCAATATCTCTATTCAGATTTCTCCATCCCTCAAGATGGCAGAAGAGGGCTACCGTCTCACCGTTACTTCCAAGGGTGTAGTCATCAAGGCTAAGACAGGCAAGGGTGCTTTCTATGGTATGCAGAGTTTCATGCAGCTGTTGCCTGCGCAGGTAGAGAGTGCAACCAAGGTGAATGGTGTCAAGTGGGTGGCTCAGTGCTGTGACATCCAGGATGCTCCACGTTTCGGTTATCGCGGATTCCATCTTGATCCATGCCGTCACTTCATCACTGTAGAGAACGTAAAGAAGCAGCTCGACCTGATGTCTATGTTCAAGGTGAACACCATGCACTTTCACCTGACCGAGGATCAGGGCTGGCGTATCGAAATCAAGAAATATCCTAAGTTGACCTCTATCGGTGGTTATCGCCTTCAGGGTGACGGCTCTACCTATGGCGGTTTCTATACACAGGATGAAATCAAGGACATCGTAGCTTATGCCGCTAAGCGTTACATCACCGTGATTCCTGAAATCGACCTTCCTGGCCACATGATGGCAGCCATTGCTGCTTATCCTTATCTCTCTTGCAAGGGCGAGCAGTGGACTCCTAGAATGGTATGGGGTGTTGAGGATATCGTAATGTGTCCTGGTAAGGAAGATATGTTCAACTTCCTGGAGGATGTTGTTCGCGAAGTGGTGCCTCTTTTCCCTGGCAAGTATTTCCACATTGGTGGTGACGAATGTCCAAAGACCAGCTGGAAGAATTGTCCTACCTGCCAGAAGCGTATCGAGGCAGAAGGCTTGCAGGCTGACGGTAAGCACTCTGCAGAGGAAAGATTGCAGAGCTACGTCATCAAGCGTATGGAGAAGATGCTGGCTAAGTACGACAGAAAGATCATCGGATGGGATGAAATCCTGGAAGGTGGCTTGAGCCCTGATGCTACAGTCATGTCTTGGCGCGGAACATCAGGTGGTATTTCTGCAGCTCTCCAGAAGCATGATGTCATCATGACTCCAGGTAGCGGTGGTCTATATCTCGACCATTACCAGGGTGATTATAAGATAGAGCCAGTTACTATTCCTAGTGCTCCGGCTTATCTTTCAAGAACCTATAATTATGAGCCTGTGCCAGATACCATCAAGTCATTGGGCTTGGAGAAGCATATCCTCGGTGTTCAGTGCAACAACTGGTCAGAATATATGTATACCAATGCCAAGATGGAGTATCAGATGTATCCTCGTTCTCTGGCTCTTGCTGAGATTGCATGGTCTCCAGCCAAGAAGAAGAACTTCACAGACTTCGCACGTCGTGTAGATGCCAACAGTGTCCGCCTGGATGAGCGTCATGTACGTTATCACATCCCATTGCCAGAGCAGCCATACGGTTCTTGTGACAAGGTTGTGATTACCAAGGATACTGTAGTTACATTCCAGACATCACGTCCTATGAAGATGGTTTATACCTTGGACGGTTCTATTCCAACTCCATCTTCTGCCGTCTATACAGAGCCTATTAAGGTCAGCGGCAATACTACTATCAAGATTGCTACTGTTCTGCCTTCTGGCAAGATGAGCAAGGTGAGAACCATCGATGTAGAAAAGCAGACCTATGCTCCTGCAGTGAAACTCAACGATGCAAAGGCTGGTTTGCAGTTGCGCCGTATGAAGGGTAACTATCTGAAGGTTAATCAGCTGGAATTGGCTGATGCTGAGTGGCAGGACTGCGGTACTGTAGAGAATCTGAACAAGATGAAGGTAAGTCAGCCTGATGATGCTGCTACTTTGCGTGGTGCCAATAATTATGCAGCCATTGCAGAAGGTTACATCAATATTCCTGAGGATGGAGTTTACTATCTCTCTTCCCGTATGGAGCAGGTTTGGATTGATAACAAGCTCGTCATCAACAACGAGGGTGCTGTGAAGGCTGGTACCAACTCAGACAACTCTGTTGCATTGGCTAAAGGCTTGCATCCTGTCAAGTTCGTTTATCTGTGCAATATCGTAGGCGGTTGGCCATCATGGTGGAGCAACCTTACTCTCGAAATGCGCAAGGACAACCAGAAGAAGTTTACCGGCGTAGCTGGAACTCAGTATTTCCATTAATATCGGATAATAAATCATGAAAATCAGAACCATCGCAAATGTATCACTTTGCCTTGCCATGCTTTCTATCAGCAGCGGCGTAGCGGCTCAGAGCGAGTCGCGCTGGCAGAACGTGAATATCAATCAGCAAAACAGGGAGCCTCGTCGTGCTTCTTTCTTTGCTTACGAGAACCTTGATAAGGCACAGAACTTTGACAAGAAGAAGTCGGCCAACTACCTTTCCATGGAAGGTATGTGGAAGTTCAACTTCGTGAAGGATCACAACAAGCGTCCTGCCAACTTCTTTGCTGTCAAGTATGATGATTCGCAGTGGAAGGACTTCCCTGTACCGGGATTGTTCGAATTCAATGGCTATGGCGACCGTACCTATAAGAACATCGGTTATGCATGGGCTACCCAGTTTGATCCAAATCCTCCTTACATCAGCGAACTCAATAACTACACCGGCTCTTATCGCCGCACCTTCGAACTTCCAGCAGATTGGAAGGGCAAGGATGTTTATTTCCATGTAGGTTCAGCCACCAGTAACCTGACTCTCTGGGTGAACGGCAAGTACGTGGGATATAGCGAGGACAGCAAGGTGGCTGCCGAGTTTAATATCTCCAAGTATCTCAAGCCTGGTAAGAACCTTATTGCCATGCAGGTGATGCGCTGGTGCGATGGTTCTTATTTTGAAGACCAGGACTACTGGCGATTCACGGGTATTGCCCGTGAGGTATATCTCTATGCGCGTCCTAAGCTTCATGCAGCTGATGTACGTCTGAATGCCGGATTGGAGAATAACTTCAAGGATGGTGTCCTGGATTATCAGATCTCTCTTCAGGGAGGCAAGAGCGATGTTTCCATCACCTTGTGTGATAAGGATGGCAAGCAGATAGCTCAGGCAACAGGTGCTAAGGGTACTATCAAGGTGCCGAATGTAAAGCCTTGGACTGCAGAGACTCCTAATTTGTATAAGGTATTCATCACCTTGAAGAATAAGCTGGGCGTATCTGAGGTGATTCCTCAGAAGGTAGGTTTCCGCAATGTGGAAATCAAGAATGCCCAGCTCCTGGTGAATGGCCAGCCTATACTGGTCAAGGGTGCCGACCGTCATGAGATTGATCCTGATGGTGGATATGTAGTGAGCGTAGAGCGCATGATTCAGGACATCAAGATTATGAAGCAGCTCAACATCAACGCTGTCCGTACATGTCACTATCCTGATGATCCTCGCTGGTACGACCTCTGCGATGAATACGGATTGTATATCACTGCCGAGGCAAACCTGGAATCTCATGGTATGGGATATGATGAGAAGTCTCTCGCTAAGTTCCCTGAGTATATCGTACCTCATATCGAGCGCAACGAGGGTAATGTCAAACCGCTCATCAATCATCCTTCCATCATCGTATGGAGCTTGGGTAACGAGTGTGGTTATGGCGTCAACTTTGAAAAGGCTTACGATTGGGTCAAGGCTTACGACAAGACCCGCCCTGTGCAGTATGAGCGTGGCGGATATGACAGCAAGACTGATATCCACTGTCCTATGTACATAGGTTACGAGGAGAGTGAAAGCTACTGCAAGAGCAATGGTACCAAGCCATACATCCAGTGTGAGTATGCCCACGCCATGGGTAACTCTATGGGTGGATTCAAGGAGTATTGGGATCTGATCCGCAAGTATCCTAAGTATCAGGGTGGTTATATCTGGGACTTCGTAGACCAGGGTGTTCGCGACAAAAGCCCTATCACTGGCAAGGAAATCTTTACCTATGGTGGTGACTATGGACGTTATCCAGCCAGCGACTACAACTTCAACTGTAACGGTATCATTTCTCCAGACCGTCGCTTGAATCCTCATGCTTATGAGGTTCAGTACTATCTCCAGAATGTATGGATCAAGGATCTGGATGCAGCTAATGGTACTTTCAATGTCTATAATGAGCATTTCTTCAAGAACATTGACGACCTGAAGCTTACTGCAGCTGTCTATGCCAACGGCATTCTCCAGTCTACGGTAGAGATTCCTGGAACCAAGGGCATTGCTCCTCAGACCACCAAGTTGGTGAAGAGTGATGCTTTGCAGGAGGCTGTTGCCAAGGCAGAAGCAGAGCATGCCAAGGAGGAGATTACCGTCAACTTTGCCTTTGCAAGCGATGGCTCAGAACCTTTGGTTGACAAGGGACAGGTGATGGCCCGCCAGCAGTTTGTCATCAACGGTTATGAGTTTGACAATGTTGATACACCTATCGCTGAAGCAGCTCCTGCCAAGAAGGGTAAGGCTAAGGTTCAGACCGCCAGCAACCTGGAGGTAGAAGAGACCAATTCCTATGTAAAGGTTACAGCCAAGCGCATGACAGTTACTGTAGGTAAGCTGACCGGTATGATTGATTATCTCGATGTAGATGGTGAACCAATGTTGAAGTTCCGTGAGAGCATGACTCCAGAGTTCTGGCGTGCTCCTACCGATAACGACTATGGCGCATCCTTGCAGAAGGAGATGAGAGTATGGAAGAACCCTCAGATGACTCTGAAGTCATTCGATAAGAGTGAGAGTCAGGACAGCGTGGTTCTTACTGCAATCTTCGATATGCCTGAGGTTAAGGCACAGCTGGAACTCCGTTACCGCATCAATTCAGAGGGTGAAGTAGCTGTTACAGAGAAGATGACAACCGATAAGGAAGCTAAGGTGGCCGACTTGTTCCGTTATGGTATGCAGTTGCAGATGCCAGCAGCTTTCTCTAAGTTGGAGTACTACGGTAGAGGTCCTGAGGAGAACTACATCGACCGTCATTCTTCCTCTTTCATCGGAAAGTACGAGGCTGACGTAAAGGATGAGTATTATCCTTACATTCGTCCACAGGAGAGCGGCAACCATACCGACATCCGTTACTTCTCAATCTTCAATCCTACAACCGGAAAGGGAATCACATTCGAGGGCTATGCTCCTATGGAGTGCAGTGCCATCCCTTACCTGGTAGAGGATCTGGATGCAGGCATCGAGAAAAATCATGCCTGGGGGCAGCACAGTGGTGACCTGGTAGAAAAAGGTCTGGTGCAGTTGCATATTCAGCAGCGTCAGTATGGTTTAGGCTGTATCGACAGCTGGGGTGCAAAGCCAATGAAGAAGTATCGCATGCACTATCAAGACAGAAGCTTCAGCTTTGTTATCAAGGCTAAGAAATTATAGGTATAAATAAATGATTAAATCCTGGGCAGCAGATAGTTGCTCAGGATTTTTTGTCAGATGCATTTATCTTTATGCTTTTCTTTTCCTTTTATATTTCACTTTTTATCGTTTATTCAAACGTAAATTACGTTTTACTCTTCACTCTTCACAAAAGTGATGTATTGCTATGAATACCAGTGAGTTAAGTGCGTGAAGAGTTGACTTTCACTCTTCACAACTCTTCACCACTCTTCACCCAAACAGAATTTTGGCTGCTTGGAAGAAGGCCTTCATAAATATTGGAATCGGAATAAAGTCCAAGTAAACTTTAACAAGGGCTTAAGTAAACTTTATCTAAGCCTCACGTAAACTTTATCTAAGGCTTAAATCATGCTCAAGTAAAACTTATTCCAAAGACAAATAAGGCTTAAACCAAGCTTAATAGAAGCCTAGTTCTTGTCTTAATAGAAGGCAAGGACTAGCCATAATAGATGCTGAGGACAAGCCTTCAAGGAAGCCGAAGCTAAATATAAAAAGGAGCCAGTTTTCTACCAAATGTGAAGAGTGGGTGAAGAGTGGTGAAGAGTGAAGGTCAACTCTTCACGCGCTTAACGTGCTAATATTCAGATTAATACCTTACTTTTGTGAAGAGTGAAGAGTAAAAGGCAATTTGGCGGTCAAACCACTTGTTCTTCCAGTTGTTTAATCATCTACATCCCGACGTAATGAAATGTGCCTTGGGATGGCAAAATATTGCTCCAGTAAGGGCAACTTTTTGCTATTCCAAGGCACGAACTGTTACATCGTATTGCGCATTTTTATTCTACTAAGATAAAATCATATTTCAGTTGTATTTTATTTTCTGCCACTTTCTGCATCTTCCGGTATTGGCCAGTTTTCTGATGGAGTTCGCATTTCCTTCATCACCTTGTCAAAACCGATTACCATTTCCGGATATTTCTTGGCGAGATTATGCTTCTCTTCAGGATCCTCTCGCAGATTGTAGAGTTCCAGCGGCTTGTTTGGCTTGATGTTTAATATTTTACTTTATCATCAAACTCCACATGTACTTCCAGGTTGAACTCACGGACATATATGAGGTCGTATAATGAGAAGTAGCAATGATCGTATAGATTATGAAAGGGCTGTATAAGATGCATATCTTTCGACCATTCTCTATCCAGTCCCTCATTCCAATTGTCGTTCTCAAATTCCATCCCCAACCAATTCTCCAATTTCTCATTGATACTTTGCTCAGAAGGCCGCTCTCTACTGAATCGGACCGGCCATGCGCAACCCTCATCATAGAGTGTATTGAAACCTCCACATGTGAGAGTATCCCACACCTGTTTTGCCGTTTCTGTCTGAATGGGGTGATGTGCAGGATATTCGTAACCAAGGAATATCTTTCCTTCCACCTCAAAATCTCCAGAAATGTCCTTACGATGCAGGTATTCTTGATAAACTGTCATCGTCCGGTGATAAAACTGCGTACATGCCTTTCGAAGTGCGTCATTGAAACCGATGAGGAGTTGTTTCGTCTCATCGTCATACACATTCAATTGCCATAGTACGTTGCAACGCTTTTCGAGCAAGTGCTTCATCACAAGCTTTTCTTTATCAGAGTATTGGCAATACTCGTTTATTCTTGCAATGTCTTTCTCCAGCATGACTATGCGAGAGTCTTCAAATACATGTTTTATGTCCATATCTTAATCCCATAAATTACGGTTATACTTATAGAAAAACTTAATTCCTTTATCCGTTAAGAATCTTAATGGCTTTGTTGACCAGATCTGCAGTAATGCCATCATACGGATTGGTCAGGATGAAGTGTGGCAGTTGCGAATCCTGTATCACGTATTCATCATCGATAATAACATACCGACCTCTTTAGTTCAGCCACACGGTATGAACCCGTGAAAGCAACTCACTTGTAGTGCTATTGTCATTTTTGTGACAAAAACATTAAAATGAGTTGTAAGAGTTATAGTAGTTTCCTGGCAATCCAAGCACAAGCCTCTGCGTCAGCGAGTGCATTATGGTGTTGGGTTAGGTCGTACCCACAATAAGCAGCTACGGTTTGTAGCTGGTGGTTGGGTAGGAGAGATCCCAACTTTCTTCTGGAGGCTCGGCATGTGCAATGGAACTCATAATCGGGATCGTCCATCTGATACATTTGGAACACAGACTTCAGGCATCCCTCGTCAAAAGGTGAGTTGTGGGCTACCAATGGCAGTCCCTCTATCTTTGGCTGAATCTCAGCCCATACCTCTGGAAATACCCTGGCGTTCATGGTATCCTCCATGGTAAGTCCATGCACCCTAGTATTCCAATAGGAATAATACTCAGGCTCTGGCTTGATGAGACTGTAGTAGCTATCCACAATCTCACTATCCCTTACTATCACAATGCCTACGGAGCAAACGCTGGTTCGTTGCTGGTTGGCAGTCTCAAAATCTATCGCTGCAAAATTCTTCATGAGTGCAAAGTTACTAATTATATATGTATTATCCAAATTTTTAATATTTATATATCCATACTGGTATGCCCTTTTCCTTGGCAATTTCTATCATGTGCTTGGTTCCATGAGATTTGCCATCCCAAAAAGCAACAAGATGTGTTGCCGTAACAAGCATGTTCATGTTTGCTCATTAAAATTTTCTGCAAAATTAGATGAAACGTGAGAAAAATCATTGCGCATGAAAAAAGTTTTTGTTGTGTGAAACGATTTTACATAGGTGTGGGCTATCTTTGCATCAGAATTTTTAATTGATATACAATGGAGAAGTTTGATATTAATAAAGAAATGGCGAAGTTAAAAGGACTGAACATTATCGAAAAATGCTCGGCTTTAGACGATTTGCTTGATGATTTGGAAGATGCCCAAGAGCAGATTATCTGTGCCAAGGATGAGATTTCCGAAGAATACGCCAACGTTTTTAAGAAGAAGTTCCACGAGGAGATAGCTTCCTTTATAGCGGAAACCTTCGATGGCAAGATTCCATATGTTGAAAAATATGGTTATAAAATCATGTATGACAACATGCCCATTTACATAACCTTTTTTTGTATTTATGGTGAATGGTCTATTTGTCTTTTTGTAAAGAGTGGAAGTACAAAACATCTGATAAAACTTGCAGGTGTTTTAGGTGTCAATATAACAGGGAATGGGGCATCTTTGAACTTAGAAGTTACAGAGAAAGATTTGCTTTTCAAGGTGAAGCAAATCCTGTTACTCTCAGACTCCTACGAAAAATGAATCTTTCATCAGGTAAGATTCTTATTTCATAAATCGAACTTATAACTTTAAAAATAAAGCATAATGAACAAAACTATAAAAGAGCAATTGGATAAGATGGAAAACCATTTAAATGAGGCTTTGGATAATGACCTCTTCAATGATCCTGAGTTTGACATGGATGAGTTTCAATCAGAGGTTTGTTCCTTTGAGAGAGAGCTGAATGAGATATTGGAGTTCAATCGTGAACATCTTCAATTTCCAGAGTTGGAGCAGATTTGCTCCATTCAGAAGAAAATCAAACAGGTGAAGGATGAGTATGAATTCTATGATCCAGAGTATGAGAGAAGTGTCATGTTCCCAAATGGTGAGGATGATGAAGAGGATGATTTCGCCTTCTAAATATAGACAAGTATGGAAAATAGACCTTATTTGAGAACAATCTTGGGAGGAACGGATTTTAGAAGTCTTTCCCTCATGGAGAAAATTGTATGTATTAATGTAGTGCTATTATGGTTATGCAAACGTCGTGTAAAAAAGATATGGAGAAGTATATATTTTTAGATTTTGATGGAGTAATCAATACTCCAAAAGGTAAATTTGATAAGAAAGCTGTAGCCAATTTGCTCCATTTGGTGGAAAGAAGTGATGCCAAGATCGTCATTTCTTCCACTTGGCGATTGCAAGGCATGGAGTACATACAGAAGTTGTGGCAGGAATACCACTTGCCTGGCGAAGTTATAGGTTTGACACCTTCTTGCAATTCTATTAACTTTAGCAATGTAGACGGGCAGGAGGAATGGCAAGGCTTACATGGGTGTAAAGGCTTGGAGATTGCAGAATGGTTGAGATTGAACGCCAAAGAGCCTTATCAATATATAATTCTTGATGATGAGGAAGATTTTCTGTTTTCTCAACGAGAACATCTTGTAAAAGTTGAAGGTAGCAAAGGTCTTGATAAGGCTGATGTGAGAGTTGCAATTCAAATCTTAAATACCAAAGAGATCAGTCAAAATAAACGTTGGTTTTATGGTGCCCTAAAATTTATTGCGGTCTATATCCTTATGGTGATGCTTTTCATGGCTTATTTTTACTGGTATCCAGAAAAAGAGATGAACAACATGAATCGTCGTGCCCTTATGTACCAAGAGTGTTTGCGTAGTCATTTTCATTGGCAAAAATAACAATGTCTACAATAAATTAGATGGAATTTCGTTTATAAGATAAACAATTATAGTTTATAATGTGATGAATGATATAATCAATATTCTAAACCAAGTTCGAATAGTTTCACAAAAAATAAAAGAACAAAGAAAAGAAAAGTTTGAACGTGGTGAAAATTATAATATTTTCAATGATTTGGGCTTCATGTCAGATGAAGTCCATCTACACTCTATGTTTTTGGCAAACCTGCTGAATCCAAAAGGAAGTCACGGACAAAGAGGAAAATTCCTTGAGGCATTTTTGAAAATGCTGCAAAAAACATTTCCTGCAATATCTGCAGATAGTTTAGAAATAGACACGACTATCGCTTCTGTAGAAGTAGAGAAATATATAGGTAGGCAAACTGATAGTGAAGGCGGCAGAATAGATATTTATCTTACCGATGGCAAGCATAGTATTATCATAGAAAATAAGATCTATGCAAGTGACCAACATCATCAGATGCTAAGATACAGGAATTATGGATTATCACAAAAAGAAAACGATACGGAAAAATCATTTGTGTTGATTTACTTGACATTGGATGGTTGCTCTCCTTCAAAAGAATCTTTGGGTGAAGACTTAAAGGAAAATGATATAGTTTGCTTATCCTATAAGAGTGATATTAGAGGATGGCTTGATCGTTGCGTGGAATTGGCTTCAAGAACTCCGCTCGTGAGAGAAACGATCAATCAATATATTAGTACTATTGACATATTAACAAATAACGTTATGGAAGATAATAAGGAACTATTAGATATTTTAAGCAAAGAAGAAAATCTCGATGCTGTATTTGATATAATCGATAGCAAAGAGAATTTGATAAATCATATTATAAATGATGAGTTTATTCCAAAGCTGAAAGATTTAGCAGAAGATAAAGGCTTGGAAATTTGTGGAAATTATAAGAGGAATTGGGTGTCAGATAGATATCCTGGTGCACATTTTCAAAAAACAGGTTGGAAATTCTTAGACCTTGCTTTTCAATTCGAGTCTGTAGGCTTAGATAGAATGGTTTTTGGATTTGTCTGCAAAGGTGAAAGCAAACGTTCTGATGTTCCTACTTCAGTTTGGGAGAAAGTACAGGAACATTATTCCATAAGCTCTCCTATCAAAGATAAAAATAATGGTTTATGGATTCATAAAGATTTTATTGGCAATAAAAATTGGAATAACTCACAGGCCATAAAAGACTTGCTGAACGGTAAAACTTTAAATGATTTCTCAATAATGTTTGACGAAGCTATAGATTGTGTCAAGGGACTGGATATTTAGTCCCTTGACAAAAGAACATAAATGGGTTGCCTTTCAAAGATACTTACTTGCAAGATTTTTTATTCTTTCCTTCACCTCTTCTCTTAGCCATAGAGGTTCCAGCACTTCCATGGCGTCCATGTTCGAGAAGATCTCCTGTTCAAAATCAAACTCTGGTTTCAGGTGATACTCAAAGATGGAGTATTCTTCTGTTCTCTCTGCTTCCTTTTGCGACTCATGGAGAGGAAGATTGCGTATGTAGTTACTCTGGAAGGCATCAACCTTTAGCACTACCTTTTGAACTTCGGAATCCTTGTTATTGATGATGCCAAAGCAATCCTTGAAGTATTCAGCTGGTTCCAGATTCTTAGGCATCTTGAACACTTCCTCGGAGATGATGACATTCTCCATACGGTCAAGTGCATAGCAACGGATATCGTTCGTGCCAGGGCTATATGCGACCACATACCAACGTTTCTTGAAAGCCTTCACGAAATAAGGATGGATGTCAAACTCATAATACTTCTCGGAATTGTAACTATAGTAAGAGATGAAAATGACATGGTTGTCACGCATGGCCTTGATGATGTCTTCCAGAAAGTTTCTGCCAGAAGGCATATCCTCCAGAAGGACCCGTTCCTTGAGCTTGCGGCTGTTGCCAACCATGGCATGGAGGGAGAAGGCATTGAGCATCCAACTTCGGGTACTTCCTTCCTCGAAGCAGTCGCCATACTCAATGTTGTAGCGGTATCCGCTGCCACATTCGATGTTTATCTCAAACAGTTCCTCGATGCTATGGATGTTGTTGATGAAGGTTCTTCGGGAGAGTTCCGTTCCCTCACTGAGGTCAGAGTCCAACCATCTGCTTTGGATTTCCTTCAGGGTGATGCCGCCCCTTTTCTTTGCCCGGTGGATGGTTTCCACGAGCCAGACATATTTGTTTAATTGGTTGATTGCCATATTATCTTGTTTTATTTTGTTTCTTATAATTTTGGTACAAAGATAACGGAAAAGTAGGAAAATATGTTGCACAAGTTGAATTATTTTAGTAAGAACTCTATCATTTCGTCGTATTTGACGAAAAATACACTTTCCTTCATCTTGCATAGTTTGGCATCTCTTCCTTGCAGGAAACTAAAGTACTCCCAAAATTGTTTCCTATGATGCATAAATTTGAGATGACTCATTTCATGTAGGATAATCTCGTCAATCAATTCCAATGGGAAAACCACAATCTTGGGCGGCAAGAAAATCTGTTTATAGATGGAACATTGCCCCCATATGTTCCTTCTCTTCAATTTTTTTATGATGACTTGTCTTGCATATAGATTTTTCTCCTTTTCCCAATAATGCAATCTCTTGGGGAGTTCAATGTTTGCCAGGTCTAGAATCTTATTCTTAATGATGTTTCTTAGCCAACTTTGAATGTTTCTGTTGTCGAATTTTGTGTCATGGCAGTAATAAAAATCAATTCTCTTTTCGTTTACTTGCACCATAATCATGCATCGGTCTCCTTTGGTATAGATACTTCTTCCTTCACATGAAAAAATGCTTTCGGATTGCAAGAGTGAGTCTTTCACCTCATGCCATCCTACTACAAGGCACCATGTGCATAACCTGAGCGAAGGGTTGATTGTATATCTTGTCGTCATAAGTTCCACATCTTATCTAAAATTTCCTTGTAGTCCTTTGCGTATGGATTTCTTCTTTGGACATTAAGTCCGTAGAGGCGAGTTCCTTTTTCTTGTTCTTCCTTCAGTCTCTGCATTGTTTTTTTTATAGGAAGAGGAAAACAGAAGTCGCTGATGATAAGTGCATCGGCCATGGAATATTTTTCAGAATCGAGCATCTTGAAAATTTCCATTAGCATTTCTTCCCCATTAGTACCCCCGGAAAAGCTGCCCTTGAAGAATTTATCTATCTTATAATAATTACTGGGTCTTGCCAAGTCCAAGGTCTTTGTTCTGATAGAGAACGAGATGAGAAAACAGCTTCTCTTTTCCTTTTTCGCTATAGCCGCGAGTTGCTGCAATAGAGACTTTGCGATTTCCAAAGGTCTACCACTCATGGATCCACTTGTATCAATGCAAATAATCATGGGGCCTTGCAGAAGGCGAGGCTTCTTATAATGAACCGTTGATTTTTCACGCTTGTTCTGTGCAGCCTTTGAGGAAAATTGCTGCAGCTGTCTTTTTGCAAACTTTGCATAAAAGGTGGGAGAGTCCATCATGGCAATCTCCGTGGGAAGCAAGCTATCCAGGTCATTTCCCAAGGATACGCCATCTATGTCTTGCCTGTCATGGGAATGCTTGAGTAATATAGGAATGTATCTAGTCATGGTGGCATCATCCATTTCTTCACTTCTCTCTTTTTCCCTTCCCATCTTCTTGGCTATCTCCTTTAGTTGAGGGTACTTGTGGAAGAAACGAGCCTTCTTCTGTTCCTTCTTGTAGTCTATGTCACCACAGGTTATGATTTCTTGCTCAATTTTTTGCATACTATTGGAAAGTACTTGCGCAATCTTCTGGTCTTTCCTCTTCTTGCTAGCCTCTTTCCAATTAGCTTCCATGGCATCAAAAATTTCGTCAGTAGTTTTCTGTTTTTTCCCAAATTCCTGGATATATCCATGTATATTGAACATGCTGCTGTCGAAAGTATCGTGCAAGTGCTTGGCGATACCGTTCCATGCCAGGCGTTTTTGCTCTATGTTGGATGCAAAGAAGTGGGATAATATCTTCATTTCTTCCTCATATTCCCTCTCTATTGTGGAAACGACAGGCAATATACCCTCCAACATGGAAATAATTTCCTTTCTGAAAATTTCTTTCCATGTCTCTTCTTTTCTGCAAAGTTCCTTGTTTCCTGAGTCTTGGCAGATTTCTTCTATATACCCTGCCACAGGATCATCCTTGTACTCTGGAGGAATGGGCTTCCCCTCGATGTAGAGGTCAAAAAGCCCAAAATATTCGTCAATCCGTTTGTCTATATCTTCCATATTAAAAATTATATGCTAGTTTTTATCTTCATTTCCAACGCCTCACATTTCTTTCGCAAGTTGTCGGCATACTTTTGGATGACCTTCAAGTCAGTTGAAGACACAAATAGATTTTCCTTTTCCAGCAACCTCATCTTTTGGTTAAGTTCATTGCCTATTTTTTGCATCTCCTCAATGAGATGTGTGTCTCCTTCAGAAAACAAGTTTTGTTGCCCTGTAGGAGGGAAAATGGGCTTGCTAGCCATCTTTGATGGTTCCATCATGTAGAGTGCATTATTTACGATAATTCCACCTTGCGCCCTTCTCAAACTGACGATTTGGTGCTGTGGATACTTCTTGGATGAGAAGGGACCTTGAGGAACTCTCCTGATTATCCATCCATTCTTATCCTTATCAAAATAGAGCACACCCTTCGTCTCGATGTCCATCAGTAGGTATCCATAATCTTGGAGAAAGAAGTAAGTGTCTCCCCAGTTTGTGCCCATAAGCTTGGTATAGAAGTAGAAATAGATGTTGAAATCTTCAGAATTGATATTGGCTATTTTACTGTTTGCCAATGCATTGCCTTTCGTTTTCAACCCTTTTTCATACTCTTTCTCCACAACTGAGCATTTATTCTCAATGTTCCAGAATAATGACTCTGTAACGATTTTCATGACAGGTTCAATGGTCTCTACCTTGTTCCATAGCACATGATAGAGTATGGGAAGATCGGTTAGGTCTATCTCCTTTCTTCCATTTAGAAATGCCGATGTTTGCAGCAGATGTACTGCTTTCTTCCATCTTCTGTCTGATATATAATAGTCTAGAGGACTCGCGGCTTCATCCTGTGACTCGGTCTCTTTTAGCTTCTTGCGAATGAATGTGATATCCTTGAGTATATTGTCAGGAATATCGATATCTTCCACCTCTTCAAGGATTTGTGTGTATTGCTCGTCTGTTATGAGAAGTTCGGCAGGAATGACAACCTTACTCTTGTTCTTCCCCTTTAGCATCTTGTAGAATGTACGTTCATTGGCTATGGGGTTAGAGACAACTCGTAATATGAATCTATCCCAAAGGGCTTCCAACCCCTCATCCTCTTTAGGTAACTCATTGGATGCAGCAATGAGTGCTTTCATAGGAAGCTTGATGGTCTCGTTTCCGTTTTGGTAGATTTTCTCATTGATGGCTGTCAGCAAGGCATTTTGAATGGAAGGTCCCGCTTTCCAGATTTCATCCAGAAACACCACATTTGCCCATGGAAGATACCCTTCAGTTCTTCTTTCATAAGTATCCTCGTCTTTCAGTTTGGATATGGAAACTGGTCCAAAGATCTCGTCTGGGGTAGAGAAACGCGACATCAAGTATTCAAATTGTTTCTTTTCGGCGAATACTTCCTTGAGCCTTCTGGCAATCATACTTTTGCCAGTTCCGGGAGGCCCCAGTAAGAATATGCTTTCGCTAGCAATGCTGCTAAGCAAGGTCAAGGAGAAGATGTCCTCCTTTTCCCATACTCCTTCACTCATCAGCTTGATGAGTTCCTTCATTTGTAGTTTTATCTCTTTCTTTTCCATTGTATATTTATTTTGTGGCAAAGGTACATATTTCCTGTGTAAAATGTTGTCACATCTAAAATATTTTTTAGGTGTGCAGTAATTTTTCCCATTTTCAGACTACCTTTGTGTCATAGATGCAAAGTAACAAGTAATAATGGAACTATCATTTATGGACACAACAAAGGTGGATCTTGTAAAGGAGACATTGGGCACAAGTGAAGAACAACTATTGTTAATCATTCAAGCATATGA